>ERZ761603.121-NODE-121-length-67758-cov-20.626279_pt1 | contig 67758 bp, 70 predicted proteins | sample MGYA00511879_ERZ761603 | MGnify/ENA primary metagenome ERZ761603 (study PRJEB28899, sample SAMN02850040) | bioreactor sludge metagenome | biome: EBPR Sludge; feature: EBPR Bioreactor; material: flocular biomat | place: Australia: Thorneside Wastwater Treatment...
GCCAGATATCAACATACCATTCCGGCTCGGCATACTCCTTGCCTTGGGTAATACCAAACAGGTATCCCACGCCCGCCATCACGATCACGGCCTGATAGCCCCAGAAGGTAAAGGTCGGCAACCAGCCGCCCCACAGGCGCGCCTGACAGGTACGCTGTACGATATAATAAGCGGCAGCGAACAGCGCATTACCACCAAAGGCAAAAATAACCGCCGATGTATGCAGCGGGCGCAGACGACCGAAATTCAGCCACGGCTCAAGATTGAGCTGCGGGAAAGCGAGTTGCAAGGCAATCAGCAAGCCGACGACGAAGCCAGCGATACCCCAAAAGATAGTCGCCAAGGTAAAAAGCCTAACAACATCATCGTTGTAGCTCGGGCGCGCGGCGCTGTAGGCAGCTTCAGTCGACATGACAGATTCCTTTCGTCGATACCCCTTTTCCTGCAAATTGTCCTTGATGGCAACCCCTTAAAAGCCAGAATAGTGTTATTTTTCAGTAGTTTAGGACTATTCTGGTCTGATATCTGAAGCAGCTTCTACCGCCACAAGGTTCATCAGTGCTATCAGATATCGAGCAGTATTTTTAGCGCACCGACCGTCTCTGGTGTATCCCACGCCAGCTTGCCGACCACGCGCCCAACTTCGTTCCCATTCGCATCAATCACCAACGTAAAGGGTAGCCCCTTGGGCTTGTAGGCCTTGCGCAGGCTGCGCTGCTTCTCGATCAGGACCGGCAGACCTTTAATCTCGTGCTCGTCATAAAAACGGCGGACAGCAGGCGCACCGCCCAGATCAAACGCCACGGGCAATACCTGTAAATCGGGTATCTGCATTTGCAGATTCACCAAGGTCGGCAGTTCCTCGATGCAGGGGGCGCACCAGGTCGCCCACAAATTGAGCAGGACCGGCCTTCCGCTGTAGCTGGACAGGGAGAGCAGCTCATCAGCCTCATTGGCAAAACTCAGCGCAGGCACTGGCGCCGGAGGTTCAGTCGGGATAAGTTGACCCAAGACAGGCTCCTCAGCCCGCGCCGGGTTTACAGCCCATAATGCGAAAACAGCCGAGAGCAAAGAGCGTCGAGAAAGAATCAGGTTCGTCATGGTTAGCTTTCTTACTATAGCCCCGCGCCCGTATTGGCTAGTGCTGGCATTTTGTCTCGCCCTGCTGGTCAGTGGCTGCGGACGCAAACCCGGCGCGGTGGATACCCCATCCGGCGCGGTGGCGACCAGCTATCCACCTGCCGAAGAGGCCCCGGCGGCGCCATGAGCTTTACTCTGCAATACGGCACCCTGCACTGTGAGGGCGTCAATCTGGCCGAAATAGCTGCTGAAGTCGGCACGCCTGCCTATGTGTATAGCGCCGCCCGCATGCGTGAGAACTTTGCGCGCCTGCGCCGCGCCCTCCCGGATATCGGTATCTGCTATGCGATGAAAGCGAACGGTAATCTGGCGGTGCTCAAACTGTTTGCCAAGTTGGGCGCAGGCGCGGACATCGTCTCGGGCGGTGAGTTGGCTCGCGCCTTGGCAGCGGGCATCCCGGCGAACAAAATTGTCTTCTCGGGCGTGGGTAAGACCGCCAATGAAATTGATGCCGCGCTTAAAGCCGGACTCCATCAGTTTAATGTCGAATCCTGTGAGGAGCTGGAACAGATCGCCGCCCGCGCCCGCTTGCTGAACACACGCGCGGCGGTGGCGTTACGCGTCAATCCCGATGTGGCAGCAGACACGCACCATAAAATATCGACTGGCAGCAAGGGCGATAAATTTGGCATCGATCACGAGCAACTGCCCCATGCCCTGAGCATCATAAAACGTCTGCCCGCGCTTGAGCTGGTGGGTCTTGCTGTGCATATCGGCTCACAGCTGTTTGATCTGGAGGCCTATCGTCAGGCCTATACCGTGCTGGCACGCATGGTGCGCGAGTTGCGTGCGCAGGGGGCTTCGCTCACCCGGCTGGATCTGGGTGGTGGCATGGGCGTGCCGTACAAAGCCGAACAGGCTCCGTTTGATGCCCCCGGCTATGCCAAAGTCGTGCTGGACACCGTGGGTGATCTTGGGTGCGCCCTGACCATCGAACCGGGGCGGCATCTGGTGGCCGACGCCGGGGTACTACTCACCCGTGTCATTCTGGTCAAGCAGGGTGTGGCCAACCGTTTCATCGTACTCGATGGTGCGATGAATGACCTCATCCGCCCGGCATTATATGAGGCTTACCACAACATCCGCCCGGTGGTGGACAGCAGCGACCCGCTCAGCCCGGCCGAAGTTGTTGGCCCGATTTGCGAAAGCAGCGATGTGTTTGCCCAAAGCCGGATGCTGCCGGTGCTGGCCCCCGGTGAGCTGGTCGTGCTGGATACAGCTGGAGCCTATGGCGCAGTCATGGCGGGCACCTATAACGCGCGCGATCTGGTACCGGAAGTGCTGGTGGATGGCGCGCGCTGGCACATCATCCGCCCGCGCATTACCCCGGCGCAGCAGATGAGCTGGGAGTCTGCTCCGGACTGGTTGTGATGATTAGTTATCTCGGCAGGAGGTATAAAAGTGATTGAGGCCCTTGCAGTTCTGCTGATAACAGCACTCGTTGAATATATTCGGAGACATAAGTCAATACTCGCACCAGTAAAATCGCAAATAGCTGTAGTATTGATAAGTGCCTGTTTGATAACGTTTGCTGGTACATTCACCATATACAGTTACTTTCTTGATGAGCGCCTAAAGAAGCACCAGGATACAATCAGCATTAAGAATACGATCATAGAACAAAAAGACGCGATAATTATGGACTTGGAAAGGAAAATATCCGAGCAGGAAATGGGGAGAATTGAGTTAGAAACGTCCACCAAGTTAGCATCTGATAATGATCGCCCATGTGTGCCAGCGATTGACATTAAAGGAATACCTACAGACAGTAGCTTCAAAAACATAACAAATTACGGGTGCGGAGCGGCTATTAGCGCGGAAGGTCTGGAAAATTCAAAAATTGAGAACGTAAAGAAAGTAGAGCCTTAACAAAAGCCTTGGCCTAAGCGCTCTAATGCATCCGCGGTGCGAGCAGCGCCTGCTCGACCGCACTGATGAGCGCCTTAAGGGAAAACGGCTTGGGCAGCACCGTGTGGATGAGGGTTTCCAGATTATGAGCGCGCTGCCGCTCGTTGGCATAGCCGGTCATGAGCAGGATTTTCAGGCCCGGATATTCTTTGGCCGCCTTTAGTGACAGGGCAATGCCGTCCATCCCCGGCATGACGATATCGGTCAGCATCAGGTGGTAGCCACCACGCGCCAGCTGCTCCAGCGCCTGCGTAGCATCGTCCACCGCCGTGACGTCGTAACCAACCGACAGCAGACCGCGCTTGACGAAGTCACGAACACCCGGCTCGTCCTCGACGACCAGAATACGGGTCTCGAGCAAGGGCACCTCAGCGCTCATCCGACCCCGCTTTCACCGCGGTTACGCGGGCACTAAGCGCCTCGCCCGCTGCTGTAGTCAGCTGGCTGGAGAATGGAATCGCTGCCTGACCAGGCACAATCTGCTGGCGCAGGTCAATCACGCTCTGCACAGCCACGCTGTCATCTTGCCGGACCAGCTCAATCTTGAGATCCGGTGCCGAAGACGTGCGCTTGCTGCGATTGATGAGCTTGCCGCTCACGGTCCAGACTGTCTGATCAGCACGAGATCTCGGCTGTACATCAACCTCGGAGATCGTGAAATGACGGACCGCAAAGGCCTGTTCATCATGCGGGCCGGACTGGCGGGCGGCCCAGAAGGCCCCACCCAAAAGCGCCACGCCGAGCAGCAGCACCATAGCCCGGCGGGTGGTGCGGGGGTGACGCTCAATGACCGGGAGTTCCGGGCGACTAATGACCGCTGGGGTGCGCTGGGGCGTCATGATGGTCCGGGTTGGCGGGCGGCGCTGATGGTTCTTGCGCTGACGGCATTGATGATTCGTGCGCCGTCGGCGCGGGGGCAGAAACGTGAGGCTCGGCGGAGGATACGGCGGACGCAGGCGTCTCTACCGGAGGCTCGGTCTGTGACGCCGCAGGTTCGTGCGCCGGTGACGCAGAACCCACCGCATGGGCCTGTGGCATACTGTGAGCGTCCTTTGCTGTCGGACCCGGTGCGGATGCAGCATCGCTTACCGCGTGCGTTGTTCCTTTCGCTTCTGGCTTGACATCATGGGGGGTCACAAAAAGAATTTTCACTTCACCGCCGATCGCGGCATCGACCCCGCGCAACTCACCATTGAAGCGCGCGGCCTCCCCTACCGGCAAACGGGCCGGGCGGGTTTGTAACCATGTCTCAGGGCCGATATCACCATTCTTCTGTCGCCAGAAGAGACGTAACTGTGGCACTTCGCGCGTTTTGCGTGATTGGTTGATAACTTTGCCGCGCACCAGCAGCACGGTCTGCCCATCCGCCTCCGACTTCTCCAGGGCCACACCATCAAAGCGGAACCAGTCAGCTGGTGTTTCAACCGGCAAGCCGATCATCTCGTACATGTCGGCCAGCCACGTCGCTTTGCGGCCCAGCGGCTCGCGCGCCAGCACCAAAGCACAGGCGAGCGTGGCGAGGATGACAAAACTCCACCCCGCCACCGCGCCAAACCCGGCGCCGGATTTATCGCCCCGGCTGCGGCCGCGGCGCGCCGGCGCCTTCACTGGCTCGGCCACGGGCGCGGGTTCACTGAGTAGGCTTGCAAACTCGGAAGGCGGTGCGGCGACAGCCGGAACAGGCTCCGGCGGCGCAGGCGCAAACCCGGCAATCGCATCACGCGGCGGCAGCGCCTCGGTCCACTCAAAATGGCAGGCACTGCAACGGACCTTGCGCCCGGTTCCGCTCAAGGCGGACTCCGGCACGTTGTAAGTGGCAAAACAGCGCGGGCAGGTTACGAGCATCTGGGGCTATCTCTCTGACTTGCCCGGCATATTCGCCTGAAATGCGCCGCCCGTCTACGTCTGAAGTACCACCCGCCGCAATTGTGCCCAAAACGCCACGCCCGGGTATGACTCGCCCATAGCCAGCCGCCGCGCCCCCTGATAAAAACATACCGAAATGACCGGGGCCTGAAATCCATGAAAATTCTGACCAGAATCTTTGCTGCCATTGGTGTGATGGTGGTGCTGTCCTTCGTACTCAGCCTCCTGTTCAGTGCCTGGTTCACGCCCAGCGCGCCAGACGTGGCGGAACGGACAGTCCTGCGACTCGATTTCAGCGTGCCCATCTATGAGGCAGGCGCGCCGACCCTGCTGGATCTCGCTCTGGACGAAGACAGCTTCTCTCTGCTTTCGCTCATTCAGGCCCTCGACCGTGCCAGCTCGGACAGCCGCATCAAGGGCCTGCTGGCCGACCTCAGCAACGTCACCCTCGCCCCGGCCCAGATTGAAGAAATTCGCGCCGCCCTTTTGCGCTTTCGCGCCGCCGGAAAGTTTGCCTACGCCTATGCTGACAGTTTTGGCGAACTCGGCCCCGGCAACCGCGCCTACTGGCTGGCCAGTGCTTTTGACAAAATCTGGCTGCAACCACTGGGTACAGTTGGGTTGACGGGGAGTGCGATGAGCCTGCCGTTTGCCAAGGACCTGCTCGACAAGGTGGGTATCAAAGCCGACATGCGCCAGCGCCATGAATATAAGGGTGCAGCCGAGATGTTCACCCAGACAACCCTGCCGGCACCCTTACGCGAAAACTATACGCGTCTGCTCAATGACCTGCACACTACCATGCTGGCCGACATTGGCACAGCGCGCGGGATCGAACAAAAAACGCTGCGCCAGCTGGTCGATCAGGCTCCGCTGCTGGATCGTGAAGCGCTTGACGCCAGGCTGATTGATGCCCTCGGTTATGCCGATGAAGCACGGAGTGCGGCAAGTCGGGCTGCACGGGAGGGTCAGGAGGACAGCGAGTGGACCGAAGCGCCGGAGATGAATGTGTTCAGCTATCTGTTTGCCAAACCACAAACCGACCCGGAGCCGAAAGCCAGCGTTGCCCTGATTTATGTAGAAGGTGCGATTACCCGACTGGCGGGAGAGCGCGGACCGATGGGCGAAGATCAGGCGGTCAGCGCGCAAGAGCTGGTGGAGGCCATTACGCAGGCCGCAGGCGATGAGGAGATCAAAGCCATTCTTTTGCGCATCAACAGCCCGGGAGGGTCAGTGGCGGCCTCGGAATCCATCCACCGCGCTCTGGAGCTTGCTAAAGCCAACGGTAAATATGTCGTCGTCTCCATGGGCGAGATCGCGGCATCGGGTGGCTATTGGATAGCCACCGCCGCCGACACGGTGTTCGCCAGCCCGAGCACCATCACCGGCTCGATTGGCGTGGTGGGCGGCAAGATCGTATTTGGGGAGTTGGCCCGCAAGCTGGGCATCACCATGGCCGAGTTGGGCACAGGCGCGAACAGTGACATGTTCTCACCAGTTAAACCTTTCTCGCCCGCTGCGTCGGCCCGTATTAATGCGTCACTCGACAGCATCTACGCCGCCTTTGCTGCACGGGTCGCCACAGCCCGTAACCTTAGCCCGGCGCAGATTGACAAGGTGGCCCGCGGCCGGGTGTGGACAGGCGCCAGCGCTAAAGAGGCCGGCTTGGTCGATGAGCTTGGCGGCCTACGTGAAGCGTTTACCGCCATCAAGACGCATCTGGGTTACACGGCGGACGATCGGCTGAGCGTGCGGATGCTGCCGGAATCCGAAAGTCCATTCAAACGTGTGCTGATCATCCTGCAGCACCTGCTCAGCAGCGCTGCCCCGTTCTCGCTGTCACAACTGAACAGCTGGCTGCAGCTGCCCGCGCTGAACAGCATGGGGGCACTGGTCTATACCGGGCCACAGGTGGAGTAAGCCTGACTTACGCTGGATATACCTGATTCAAGATCTTGATCAGATATTCCTTGGCCGCTTCACCCGCCGCGAGGCGAGTGCGCAATTGTGTAGGTGTCAGCCACCAGCTCTCGGTAAAGTCATCGCGATTATAGTCGGGCGTGGCGTCCGAGCGGATTTCATACACTGTCATAAAGGCCGAGACATCATGCTGCGGCGGAGTGAGTTTGGCCACCACCCGCCACACCACATCGGCCAGACGGATACCGACTTCCTCTGCTGTCTCACGTTCAAACGCCAGTTCATAAGCTTCACCCGCGCCGACATGGCCTCCCACGCTTACATCGAGCGCATTCGGGAAAATACGTTTATGCGGCCCGCGCCGCGGAACCCACAATTCGCCTTTTTCATTACGGATGAACGCGTTAATGACGCGGAAATTGCGGAAGCTGCCCCGGCGCATCGTCTCCGAACGCCAGATGGTACCGATCACGGTGTCGGCATCATCGACCTCGTCGAGCAGTTCGTCTTCGGTCATAGTGGTCTGTCTTAGCTGCGGCGCTCAACCACAAACTGCGCCACATCGCGCAGCAGCTGGGCGCGGCTCTCGAAAATCTCGAGGTGGCGGCGGGCTTGAGCGGCCAGCATTTCGGCTTGGGCGCGGGTGCGCTCGGGACCAAGGATGGTGACAAAGGTGGCCTTCTTGGCAGCATGATCCTTGCGCACGGGCTTGCCCATCTCCTCGGGGGTGCCCTCCACATCGAGCAGGTCATCAATCATCTGGAACGCCAGACCCAGATCATGCGCGTACTTGCGCAGAGCCAGACGCTGCTGTTCGGTTGCCTTACCCAGAATAGCCCCGGCTTCGCAGGAAAACGCAATCAGCTCACCGGTTTTCATGCGCTGCAGCCGGGTGGTCTGGCCGATATCAAACTCGGTGGTTTGCGCCAGCATGTCCATCATCTGGCCGCCCACCATACCATTGCCACCAATGGCGCGGGCCAGACCCAGTACCAACTGTGCGCGCACATGGGGATCATCATGGGTGGCATTGTTGGACAGCACTTCAAAGGCGTACGTCAGTAGCGCGTCACCGGCCAGAATGGCGGTGGCTTCATCAAACGCCTTGTGCACCGTAGGCTTGCCGCGGCGGGTATCGCTATTATCCATCGCCGGCAGATCGTCATGCACCAGCGAGTAGCAATGCACCATCTCGATCGCGGCGGCGACGCGGCGCGAGCGCGAGGGATCAACCCCGAACATGTTGGCTGCGCTGATGCACAGAAACGGGCGCAGACGCTTACCGCCACTGAGCGCGGAATAGCGCATCGCCTCATACAGGCGATCTTCCGGGTTACCCGTCAGCGGGATGAATCCATCCAGCTCGTTGTGAACTTCCTTGGCAATTTCGCCCATCGCATCTTTGAGCTGGGGGTGCAAACTGGGCATGACTTACTCCAACGGGGTGGTGGTGAGGCGGCCATCGGGCTGCGGGGTAATTTTTTCGATCTTGGCTTGCGCTTCCCCCAGCTTGGCTTCGCAGTGAGCGCGGAGCAAGGCCCCCCGCTCATAGGCGGCAATCGCGTCATCAAGCTTGCCCTGCCCGGACTCGAGCTGACGGACGATGCCTTCAAGCTGTGCCATTGCGTCCTCAAAGCTCAGGGCGGCAATCTCGGCAGAAAGGGACTTGGCGGCGCTCATGGGCGGGGAATTTAAGCTTTTATGGGCATTCCAGCAAGGCCCGGACATGGGCTACGGTCGAATCGGCTAACGCGGCGAGATTATAGCCGCCTTCAAGGCTGGAAACCACCCGTCCGGCACAGCTTTTCGCCGCAATTTGACTAATTTGGGCTGTTAACCAGCTAAAATCTGCTGTCGTGAGGCCGAGACCACCCAGCGGGTCAGCCAAATGCGCATCAAACCCGGCAGACATGAAAATAAAGTCGGGCGCAAAGCCTTCGAGTGCCGGGAGCAGCTCATTTTGCCAAACTGCACGAAACGGTCCACTGCCACAGCCCTCTGGCAACGGTGCATTGTGGATCTGTCCGTAAGCACCACGCTCGCTGTGTGCGCCAGTGCCCGGATAGTGCGGCCATTGGTGTGAGGAGGCGAAAAAGAAATTTGCATCATTCCACGCAGCGGTCTGCGTACCATTACCATGATGCACATCAAAATCCAGCACAGCCACGCGAGGGTAGCCCAACGCCTGTGCCTGACGGGCGCCAACCGCTATGTTATTGAACAGACAAAACCCCATGGCCTGATCCGGCTCGGCATGATGGCCGGGCGGACGCACGGCACAAAAGGCATTCTTGATCTGTCCGGCATGAACAGCCTCTACCGCCGCACACACTGCACCCGCCGCATGCAGCGCTGCAGTAAAGCTCGGCTCGCTCAGCACGGTATCGGCATCCAATGCCCCCTCACCAAACACCGAAATCATGTCGTAGAGCGCGGACGTATGTACGCGCATAATCTGCTCGGGCGTTGCTGACGGGGCCTCGCGCCACTCCAAACCCTCAATGGATCGGAGAGCCCGCCAGACAACCTGAACCCGCTCCACCCGCTCAGGATGGCCAATACCGGTGTCATGCTGCAGGCTGCTGGGGTGATGAAAAACAGCGGTTGTCACGGAGCTTACTGGTCAATACCGGCGAGATGGTATTTAAGGTGCGACACTAGAGAGAGCACCCATTGCAGGCGCAATTGCAGATTAATCGCGCTTTCGCGGCCATTCAGGTTGCCGCGATCACGGATCTCCTGCAGACAGCTCTTGATATGCTCGCCAGCCGACTCATTACCGCCCTGAACAAACAGATGCGGTGCCACCTGCATGAAGGCCTCACCGATAATCACATCAGCCTTACAGGCCAGCTCATACATCTCACGCAAGCGAAAGCGCAACTTTTCCGGGCTTTCATCATCGAGAAAGCTGCAACTGTCTTCAATCAGGTCGAGGGCATGGAAGGCCCGCGCCATGATCAGGCGCGAGGTAATCCAGTTGCGCCCCTCATACACCTCGGATGGCGCTACATAATCATCAAAAATCTGTTGGACTGCCGACACGCCGACACTTGCTCCCGTACGATCCTAGTGTGCGCTGTTTTGGCTCCGGAGTCTACGGGGCAGCCATCGCAAGTTTACTGATCCGCTCCTCATAAGTTTTGAGCAGGCTGGCATTACGCAACTGCATCTGTTGCTGCCAATAATCATCCGGGGTGACCATCAGCTTGTCCTGCACATCAGCTAACGTCAACGTATCCTTGCGCTCCGGTAGAGCGGGCACGGACGGGGTAGCTGCACCAGACGGCCCAGGGCTCGACGACGGCACTCCATTTGCCGGGGCTAGCGCCATGACACCGGGGTCTGGTAGCGGGATCGGCGGCGCCTGTCCCGGCAGCGCTGGGCGTCCGGCCTGTGGTGCAGGTGCCTGCGGTGCGGGGGTTTGCGCCCCGGCGGCCACGGTGACGACAGCCAGCCCGAGCGCCAGACATAGCATAAGAACAGGACTGTAGGTGATTGCCCGCATGACGAATGGCTCCCGGCCTGAAACTGGTAGGTACCTCAAGGTTTCCCCCTGGCCAGTTTGCCATTAAATTCCTTGCCTGATCGTTACTAACCGCTTGAATTCCCCCGATTTAAGGGTAGGTTACAACGGTAACACCATGATTTTACTTGTTTTCCAGTTTTGGGCGCCCGGGGCGCTGCACTGATGAAAGCCGAAAACAGCCGCCTTGGGCGCTGCGGCAGCTGCCGCCACTGGAAATCGGCACAGGAGCTGGTCACCGAACGCGCCGGTCCGACGCCCTCGGCCGCTCAACTGGAACGCGCCCGCCAGAGCGTACGGGATGAACTGAGCTTTGAGTATCTGGACATCCGGACCGCCGACCAGCGTGGCTGGTGTCTGGCAGCCGAATCTGGACGCGGGAGCGTGACGGATATGCTGGCCGTGAACCCGACCACCGGTGAGCCAGCGCGGCTCATCACCCGGCAGGGCTATGGCTGCCTGAACCACCAACCACGTCCCCACAAGGCCATGAGCGTTCCTCCTGCCGATCTGTCCCGCAATCCACGCTTAGGCCGCTGTGCCAGCTGCCGCCACTGGTCGAGTGCTAAAAATGAAGCCGCAGCCCTGCTGAGCATTGAGCGCTATACCAATGCCAATGCGCGCCTTGAGGATGCCCAGCGTGAAGCCTACGCTCTGCTCTCCCCGCCCCCTCTGAACCCGAACACAGCGGGGAGCCGGGGGTGGTGCAAAGCCAGCGCCAATGACCGCACAGCCGATCCGGGCTGTCTGGCGGTCAATCCGGCTAGTGGCACCATCGGTGGCGTTATTACCAGTGAGAGCCACGCCTGTATTACTTATATCGAAAGCATTGATCCGCGCCTGACAACCCGCCCCGACTGGCGGTGGACGGCCGACCGGACCAAAGCCCATAGCATCGGCCCTTCTGTTTCACTCAATGAATTGCTCTGGTCATATCTGGATCCCGGTGCCCTGCTGGATGAAAGCTGCCCGCTGTCGCCACTGCACCCCGAGCATCCGCTCAATCTGCGCAACCCACGCAGCCTGTACTATAACCCCAATCCGGCCTTTGCCGCCTTCCGCGTCCGGCCGCATCTGGTCAAACAGTTCATTCAGCCGCAGGTTTTTGAAGGCGATACTTCCCCGCACCGCAAGCGGCCCAGCAGTGTCCGCTGGACTCCAACAGCCCTACCCACACCCACCGGACAATTTGGCCTCCCACCACCCAGCATTGATTTGCCAGCAGCGCCGGCGGTGAAATTAAGCAAGACCCCGGACCAGACCAACCCGAAAAAACCACGCGCTAACGTGTGCGCTACTCCTACAACACAGCCCACGCTTGGAGGAGGACTGGGGCCAAGAAAAAAACGCTGACCGGGACAGGCTCTAGGGGGCTGTTGCTGGCGGTGTCTCAGCGGGAAGTGTCTCAGCGGGAGGTGGAGAGGCTGCAGCCGAAGAACTACGGGCAGCACTACCAGAGACAGCCGAAACCTCACCAGTGGTGACGCGACCATCAACAGGGGGCGCCGACTCAAATCCATTGGAGCGGACGTCATCAATCACTGTGGCGGCGGTAGTCGCCGGGGTCTCTGTGACCTGTGCTTGAGGAGCCGGACCCATTGTAATATCCAGCACATAAAGCTTGTTACCTATAACGTCGGTTTGGCGAAAGCCGATAGACCGCATACCGCGCTGCTCGCACTCAGTGGAGCCGACAATACGGAACTGGGGGTCGTCCTTGACGCAGAAATTGAATGTGCTGCCCCACTCGACATTCAGAGCCTTGGAGCGGGCATAATGATAGTAATAACGGCGATCCAGCTCACCGGTCACGGCCGTCTCGCATTTAGTGGGATCAATGGTCCACCAACCCTGCGAGACCACGTCTTCATCGGTTTCACGGGCAACCGCCAGCTCCAGCGGAGCCGATGTCTTGTTGCAGACCACCAGCTGTGCCTGCGCCACAGGGGCCATTGATACCAGAGCTGTCACAATGAGCGAGAGGATGCGGACCATAAATCAGTCTCCTGTTAGACTAACACTAAACGTAACAAGGAAGAGGCGCAACAGTCAGCACGTCGCAGTCCGGCACGTTATGCCTACTCTGTCTCAAAATTGTGTCGAATTGTTACCGAATCCTTACTTGGCCGACACCATCATCACCATCTGCTTACCTTCCAGCTTGGGATGCTGCTCGACTTTGGCCAGTTCGGCGATATCGGCCTGCACCCGCTGCATGAGCTGGTAGCCAATGTCCTGATGCGCCATTTCGCGGCCCCGGAAGCGCAGGGTGAACTTGACCTTGTCACCCTCACCCAGAAACTCTTTCACCTGCTTCATCTTGATCTGATAGTCGTGATCGCCGATGTTGGGGCGCAGTTTGATTTCCTTGATCTCGATGACCTTCTGCTTCTTGCGGGCTTCATTGGCCTTCTTTTGCAGCTCGTACTTGTACTTGCCGGCATCAAGAATTTTGCACACAGGCGGCTCAGCGTTGGGAGAGACCTCGACCAGATCGAGATCGGCCTCGTCAGCTAGACGCAGTGCTTCAAACAGACCAACGACACCGACCATCTCGCCGTCAGCGCCCACCAGTCGCACAGTGCGGGCACGAATTTCGTTATTGATACGCGGGCCATCACGCTCGGGCCGCTCGGGCCGGGTGGGCAGTTCAGGACGAGGGGGTATAGCTAATCTCCATACAAGGTTGCAACAACAGGCGCGCAATCTAGCAACATTAACCAAAAGTCTCAATGGTCTCGGTAAACCCTGGCAGATAAAGAGAAGCAAAAATGAGACACCAGTTCTGTTTCTGTGCATTGAAATACTATAAATTATGGCTGATTGTTAAGTATCCTATTGTTTTTGCTTATAAAATTTTTATGACCCATCCAAAACACGGGGCCACTGATTGACTTTCCTATACATGGAATTCAAGGCAAGCGCCTCAACATCGTACACGGCGTTAAGGTTAACTCAGCTAACACTCATTGCATTTAACCAGATTGATCCGGCAAGCTACCGGTATGACATTGCCGATCCCGGACAATCACATCCTGATCCTCAGCCCGCGTGAACGAATACAGCGGGCTGCCGAAAACAGCCTGATCTGGGGCGGTATTCTATTGGGGGTCGGCGCGCTTTCTGCGGTCAACCCCATCATTGCAGTTACAGCTGTTGGTATGACGATTGGTATTGATAAAACCGTTAAGCATCTCATGTCGCTGGTAACACGCGGCCACACAGCGCCTGAACGACAGTCCCACGGCCGGACTGCACACATCATTCGGCGTGCTATCCAAAGCTGGTGCGCCATGGCCAATGTCGATCCGCCTCGGCTCTTTCTCAATCGTGAAGGACAAAAGTACTTCGGTATTAGCAGTATAAAAGGGCTCAACTACAGCAGCAAGACGGTAGAATCCAATATTGCTGTTGAGGTGGAAAGCAGTCCACGTGAAGCACTTATAGTAGCCGCTCACGAGACCGCTCACCACATAAGGGGCGATATACGAGATTCACGCCATAAGAGAGCCGGTCTGTTCTTTTTTAAAACCTACGGCTACGCTCTGGGTCTGGCCACTGCCTTTGCGCTACCTGTTTCAACCCCTGTGATGGTACTGACGATGTTAGGTGGCATGCTCGCAGCTTTACCGGCCTGCGCGCATGGACTCAAGAAAATCGGCTATATGGTAGGGCTTCCCTTCATTCCGCCTATACGCTCCGAAAATGAGGCCGAAAGAATCGCCAGTGAGTTGACAGGCCTTAAGCCTACGGGTTACGACCTTGCTCCGGGTGTTATTCGCCACTGCATCAAGATGGGGCTACCGATGCCTACAGCTGCATTGAATGCCGTAGCTCAGACAGGCGAGAAGTTCGCCAAAGGCCCCGGTCCTATCTCAGGATTTTACAACAGCCTGTGCAACAGGCTGGTGCGCCCGGTTACCATGCCGCGTCCACCGATGTTTCGTAACAACTAAGGCCGTTTAGCTTCCTCGGCCAGCATTTTGGCGGCATCGGTTAGCGATAGCGTTTGCTGCTCTTCGCTGCCGAGGCGGCGCAAGACAACAGTCTTACCCTCAGCATCGCGCATGCCCACCACCGCCAGCACCGGAATCTTCTGCAAGCTATGCTCGCGGATCTTGTAGCCGATCTTTTCGTTGCGGGTGTCGGTCTCAACGCGCAGGCCTGCGACCTTCAGTGTGGCAGCAACCTCGACCACATAGCCATCGGCCTCGTTGGTGACGCCCACCACGACCACCTGCACAGGCGCCAGCCAGAGCGGGAACTTGCCCGCATGATGCTCGATCAAAATGGCGATGAATCGCTCAAGCGAGCCCAAGATAGCCCGGTGCAACATGACCGGGCGATGGCGGGCACTGTCCTCGCCCACATAATCGGCATCCAGCCGCTCGGGCAGGTTGAAGTCGAGTTGCAAAGTACCGCACTGCCAGCTGCGACCAATGGCATCGATCAGGTGGAACTCAACCTTGGGGCCATAAAAAGCGCCTTCTTCCGGCAGTTCTTCAAACTCCAGTCCGGCGGTACGCAGGCTTTGGCGCAACCCCTCTTCGGCGCGGTCCCATAGCGCATCATCACCCACCCGCTTCTCCGGGCCGGGGCGCAGGGCCAGCTTGACCTTGATACTTTCGCGCTTGAAACCGAGGTCCTCATAAACGCCGAGTTGCAGCTTGAAGTAACGCAGGCTCTCCTCGGTGATCTGGTCGGCGCGGCAGAAAATATGCGCATCGTCCTGTGTGAAAGCCCGCACGCGCATGATCCCGTGCAGCGCGCCCGATGGTTCGTTGCGGTGGCAGGCACCAAACTCAGCCATGCGGATGGGCAGGTCACGATAGCTCTTGAGGCCCTGCTTGAAAATCTGCACATGGGCGGGGCAGTTCATCGGCTTGATGCCCAGCCACTTCTCACCATTATCAGCCTGCACCTTGAACATATTATCGCCATACAGGTCCCAGTGACCCGAAGCCTTGAACAGCGAGCTGTCATAGAGCTGCGGAGTTTTAACCTCGACATAGCCGTCATTCTCGATACGCGAACGCACAAAGCCCTCAAGTGTACGGTAAAGCGTCCACCCGCGCGGGTGCCAGAACACGCTGCCCGCCGCTTCGTCCTGCTGGTGGAACAGGTGCATCTCGCGGCCGAGTTTGCGGTGATCACGCTTCTCGGCTTCTTCCAATTGATGCAGGTAGAGGTCGAGCTCTTTCTGATCCCGCCAAGCAGTGCCGTAAATGCGCTGCAGCATGGGGTTTTTGGCATCACCGCGCCAATAGGCCCCGGCCACCTTCATCAGCTTGAAGGCGGTGCCGACCTTGCCGACCGAGGGCATATGCGGGCCACGACACAGATCAAGCCACTGCCCCTGACGGTAAATGGTGATGGTCTCGCCCTCGGGCAGGTCCTTGATGATCTCGACCTTGAAGGTTTCGCCACGCGCCTTGAAGAAGCTGATGGCAGCATCGCGCGTCCACACCTCGCGGGTCAGCTTGGCATCGCGCGCAATGATCTCGCGCATTTTGGCTTCAATCTTGCTCAGATCATCCGGCGTAAAAGGCTGCTCGCGGTAGAAATCGTAATAAAAACCGTTGTCGATATTGGGGCCAAGCGTGACCTGCGTTCCCGGGAACAGCTCCTGCACCGCCTCGGCCATAACGTGAGCGCAGTCATGCCGGATCATCTCAAGGCCATACTCACTGGTGCGGGTCACAATCTCGACCTTGGCATCCTGCTCAATCGGGCGCAGCAGATCCCGGTACTCGCCATCGACCCTAACTGCCACTGCCGCTTTGGCCAGACTGGGGCCAATTGCCGCCGCCAGATCTGCCCCGGTGGGGGTGGTGTCAAACTTCTTGACCTTGCCATCGGGCAGCGTGAGGGCGATGTGATGAGCAACGGCTTGCGCTTGGGACACGGAACAGACCTTTCAGAAAAGACCTGAAAAGCCTAGAGAATTCCGGGATTAAGTCAAGCTTTTTGCTTAGCGGGAGAGCTCCATACCGCGATCGCGATCTCGCCAATGACCGTGGCTCATGGTGTGTTCATGCACTCGCTCGACCCCACCCACCCGCTGCAACAGCGGACCGAACAGGCTGTCTTTGGTAGCAGCAAGACTGCCCCCTGCCGTTACCTCCCGCAGATCACCAAGATAGGCTACCGGCTCTGGGCCAAGCGGGGCGTGCCGTGCCACGCGCACCTGAAACTGCGCGAGCGCGGCACTCTGCTCATCCATCCAGAGCTTGACCAGCTGGGCATCGCGCGGCGCAGGGCGGACCAGCGGCGTCTGATCTCCGGCCCGGTGCAGACGATCCAACAGCTGCCTGATTTTTCCGGGTTTGCCATAGGCTTCGATGCGATCGCGCGCAAGCGCATCGGCTGTGGTGAGGTAATCCGCCTCGGCCGCGCGCGCCAGAAAGGACTGTGCCTCGCTTTGATAGCCCATAACCTCGGCAGCCCGGGCCGCCGATACCGGATAACTCATCATAAGCCGGGTTAACTGCGGCAGGAGTTGATCCACCGGGCGGGCCACCGTCAGATCCTGCGCGTAAGTATCCAACAGCGGGTCGGCGGCGGTAGTACGGGTCGTCAGGTCTGCAATCTGCTGGTGGAGCGCCTGCGATGCCTTGAGGCCAGCGGCATACTCGAGCACTTCACCGTTAAAGGTTGGGCTGCCATTGCGCTGGCGGTCATACTCAAGCTGAAATGGCTGCTGGAGGCGGCTAGGCATCAGTTTATGGAAGAGATGCGCGCCAAGACCGGGCGAATAAGGCTTGCGGCGCTCGGCATTGCGCATGAACTCGACCGGAAAGGCGCGGAAGAGGGCTTCAGCCGCGCTGCCCGAGAAGCGCCGGTGCAGGGCGGTGTCATGCTGCTGGGCTTGCGCAGTGAGCTCCGCCAAGTGTGCTCGCGCTTGGGCCTGCTCCTGCGCCTGCTCATCGATATCAGGGATCTGCTGGCGCGCCTGCCCCAAGCGCTTCTGGGCTGCAAGCTGGCGTTGCAGCTCGTTCAGCTCGGCGTTTGGCCCCTCCTGCACCCGCACATGATTCACCAGCTCCAGCGCGGCCCATAAACTGAGCTGAGGAGCCAGCTCCTGCACCTGAAGCCGCAGCTTCTGCTCGTTCTCTGCCTTGGCTACCTCGATTTGGGCGCGCTGCCGATGATAGCCTCTGGCCATCTGGGTGGCGTGATCGGCTACAAGTGTCATCATGTCGACCTGATCAGACAGGGAGAGCGACGCCTGACCCGCAAGCGTAGTGAGGCGATGGGCGGCAATGAGATTTGAAATTGTCATGGTTTTTTGTAGCAAAGGCGTATGGTTAAAATCAATAACCATCGTGGTTAAAGCAATGTCTTAATGATTACGCGGCCCCCTGCACCTGCAGCTCTTCGAGCACCCGGTCAACGGTTAGCGCCGCCAAGTCCGGCACTTCCAACGCTTTGAACCGCTCGCGTTCAATACTGGTGCGGGCCGCGCTGGTGTGGGGACCAAACAGGGCCAGACCGGGTACGCCCAGATGCGCCGCCAGATGACTGGGGCCGGTGTCATTGCCAACCACGAACCGCGCGCCTTTCAGTACACCCGCCAGTTCAAACCAGTTCATAAAGGCGTTTTTACCTGTCAACACAACACCGGGGATCTCGTGCGCCGTTGCCAGCTCATCCGGACCCGGCACCGTGACAACGGCTACGCCTTGCTCAATCAACCGCTCGGCCAATTCGCGATAATAGGGCCAGCGCTTGTGCGGATGGCGAGCCGAGCAGCCGGGAATGAGCACGATATAGTCACGTGTGATTCCCGCAGCCGCCAAATCTGCACGGACATCATCTGCCATCCACCCCAGATCCGGCTGACGCGTCTGCGTAGGCGCGATACCGGCGGCTTGCAATTGCACGGCAAGCCGCTCAAGAGCGGGAATCTGCTTGCGGTTGGGTGGGTTATAGCAGGCTGCGCACCCGGGCACCGCGCCGGACCACCAGACCTCGCGTAAAAACCAGCGCCAGTAAAAACCGGTGCGGGATGAGTTCTGCAGATCATACACACGATCAAAGGACTGCGCGCGCAGCTGATGGCGCAGGGCCAGCATTTTGTCGAGCCGCCAGCGCGGCGCACGCGGCTCGGTGAGCACGGCATCCACATAGGGCGCCCGCTCAAAAATCTTGCGAAATGGCGGCGTGGTCAGCACCGTCAGGTGATCGTGCGGGTGGGCCGCACGCAGATCCCGCAGGGCGCCATCGGCTTGCAGTACATCACCAAACGCGCCAAGTTTGATGACCAGGATTTTTTGTCTGTGACTCACGACAGCGTGGTTATCTCACAGAAACCCTCTGGCTGAAAGGGCAGCCCTATGTGCTGGCGACCCGACCTCTGCACAGTCTGAACAACTGTTAGGGTTTACGCACAGTTAAAAGCACTGTTAATGCCTTGACCCGAGAGGCGGAAAATCGGACAATCCAAGCATGGAATTATCTTGCACTCAGCATCATTCCCGACAGTGTCGGCGTGGGTTTTCGCTCCTCGAAATGGTGGTGACTCTCGGCGTTGCCGGGACGGTTCTGGCGGGCGTGTGGCAGTTGCTAGGCACCGGCAATCAGGTGCGGGAGGCCGCGGGTTTAGCCAGTCAGGCCTTGGCTCTCAGCGCGGCCAGCCAGCAGTATATTACAGCCCAACGTACCACACTGCTGGCACTGGGCGGCCTTGCAAACCTGAACGACGTGGTGCGCATCAAGATTCTTGATAGTGACACCGGGGCTACCGCCACCAGTGTTCAAGGTGCGGGGTATCTCCCCCTCGCCTATGTCAATCAGAACAGTTATGGCCAGACCTATCACCTGTATGTCCGGCGCGAGGATGGCGGGACGCTGGGCAGCGCGGATGCAAACGATCGTCTGGTTGGGCTTGTAATTAGCACGGGCGGCGCCACGATTGCCGACACGACTGGTACCCGCGTGGTGTCAATCATCGGTGCACCGGGCGGGTTTCTCTATCGTGAGGACAACCCCGCCCCGCCCACCGCAGCCACCAGCATTCGCGGCGCGGGGGGCGGCTGGACCATTGACCTGACCGCAGCGGGCTGGTCCACCATCGGTGCAACAGCTACCGCCGGGCATCTGGCCCTGCTGACGAATCTTACCCCCAAAAACACCAGCGGTAGCGGCGGCGTGGGCGGAAACGCAGGCGGGGGCGGCGGCTCATCCAATATTGACGGGCTGAACGATGCCGCTGCCGACTATAACACTCTGTATAATCTCTTTTTAGGTCAGGACGCCGGGGCCGAGAATGTCGATGGCGAAAAGAATATCGCGGTCGGCTATGAGGCCATGAAAAACATGATGCCGGGGGCCGGAACTGGCAACAACGTCGCTGTTGGTTATCTGGCCCTGCGCGGTAGCGCAACTCCGGCAAGCAATACAGGGCATGATAATATTGCCTTAGGTAGTGAGGCGCTACTTAATCTAACTTCGGGGGCGCGCAATGTTGCAATAGGATTTGTTAACAGTCAGCAAACTACAACAGCATCGGACAGGGTCACCATTGGATCCGGAACAGGGAGTAGCAATAATAGTCCAGGCCTAACAGCTATAGGTGATGGAGCTGCTGTCTCAGCACTAGATGGCTCATATTCAACATATATCGGCAACTCAACAGGAATGTATCCAGGTCGCTACAACACTTCCATTGGCGCACGCGCAACTCTGAACCCAGCTGGGATGGGCGATTATAACGTCGCTGTTGGCTACGAAGCTCTCAGGAACGTCGGCGTAGGCGGCAACTACAACGTCGCCATAGGCTATCGTGCTGGCGATAATATTACCACTGGCAGCAACAACATCATCATCGGCCGCGATGTCGATGCGCCATCGGCGACCGGAAGCAATCAGCTGAATATCGGCAACTTTATCTACGGCAACACCAGCACCAAGCAGGTGCGGCTGGCCAACAGCACATTGGTGCCGGGCATTGCCTTTGATGTCGGCTCCTTCAACAACGCCTTCCAGGTAGCGGTTGGCACCACGGCACAGCGCCCCACCTGTGAGGTCGATCGCCTCGGTGCCATGCGCATGAACAGCTCGCTCCATTTGTTGGAATTTTGTAACGGAAGCGCCTGGGTACAGGCGACCACGGTATCCGCCAGTTCGGCTCCGGCCCCATCTGCACCATCGACCACCGGTTATTTTGTCCTGACGGCTGGCACGTGGGATGGCAATCTGGGGGGCTTTCAGGGCGCCGATGACAAATGCTTAAGTGATTTGACCGCGAATGACTGGAACGGCAAGGCCGACGCGGTCTCGCGCAACCTTCTGGTGGCGGATAAGGTGCGGGCCTTTATCTGTGGAGAATCCGCTATGGGAGTAGGAGACACCTGCAGTCAGGGGCGAACCCTGACAACTTATGCCTTTGCCCGCTCTGGCGACCTAGCAGCCGGTGGCGCAACCTTTACAACCGATTCAGCCGGAGCCGGGCCGAATGAAGATGTCAATAACTGGTCAGGCGCAACTTACTTTAACACCAGCCAGACTTACTGGGCCAACCGCTACGGATCCAGCAGCACGACTTGGTCACTAAACGAAGCAAAGTTCTACTGTGGCGGCGGGAATTGCAGCAACTTCACCAGCAATAGTGGTGCCATCTCGGGTTGGCTGGGCAATCCCAACAGCACCAATGCATCGCGCTTCGGTTGCACCGGGGGCGGCAGCGCAACCTGCAACACTGCGCAGGCCCTTGTCTGCTTTGTTGACCCATGAGGATTCGGCCCGCCATGATGCACACTCTGCCTCGCCCATCCCGCCAGCGTGGTTTTTCCCTGCTCGAAATGGCCATCACACTGGGTGTCGCCGGTACGCTGATGGCCGGCGTGTGGCAGATGCTGGGTACCGCCAGTCAGAACCGGGACGCCGCCACCATGGCCAGTCAGGCGCTGGCCGTTAGCGCGGCCAGCCAGCAATATATTAATATGCAGCGCAGCAGCCTGCTGGCGCTGGGTGGCCTAGCCACCCTTAACAGCGTGGTACGCGTAAAAATTCAGGACAGCGACACGGGCGATACCACGGACAGCGTGCAGGGCGCGGGCTATTTACCCGAGGCCTTTGCCAACCGTAATGGCTATGGCCAGGCTTATCAGCTCTACGTCCGGCGCGAGGATGGCGGCACCTTGGGCAGTCCGGACGATGATGACAAGCTGGTCGGGCTTCTGATTACCGCGGGTGGAGTCCTCATCAGTGATACAACGGGGGCGCGTGTCGCTTCTCTGCTGGCACCAGCAGGTGGCTTTTTGTACGCCGACAGCAACCCCGCGGCCCCAACCGCGGCGACAACAGCCCAAGGGGCCAACGGCGCTTGGCAGATCGACCTAACCAGCACGGGCTGGGCCGGGATTGGTGCCCAGGCTACAGCCGGGCGGCTGGCAATGCTGGTTAACCTCACGCCCGTTAATGCGAGTGGTGGTGGTGGCATTGGCAGTGGCGGTGCGGGTGCGACGGATATTGACGGACTAAGCGATGGCAAAACCAACTACGCCACGCTCTATAATGTTTTTCTGGGGCAGGATGCCGGAGCGACCAGCACAGCCGGGGGTGCGATGACCGGCATTGGCTATCAGGCGCTCGGGCGCTCCAACCCGGTCACGACCTATTCCCACAATACGGCGATTGGCTATCAGGCCCTGCTAAGCAGTTCGACCCATATTAACAATACCGGTACCAGCAACACCGCCGTGGGTACCCAAGCGCTGGTCGACAATTCCACCGGGCGTGGCAATACGGCCATTGGCACCCGCGCCGGCTACATCAACCAGACCGGGGAGTGGAACACATATATCGGCTATGAAGCGGGAAAACATGCCACCGGCAGCAAGATTGTCGCCATCGGCTCGCAGGCCGGGGCCTGCATTAATAGCGTCGGGACTGACTGGGGTAACGTGGAGAGCGTGAATATAGGCTACCAAACCTCGGCTTACTACTGCCAGCAGCGCAACACACTGGTTGGGGCTAGTATTGGTGGGGCCTTTAACGGGATTGGTTCTAGTCAAACCGCTATTGGCGCTGAGGCGTTATATAATGTGAGTACTATCAGCATGCTTAATGTGGCGATTGGCTATCGCGCTGGGTATGACGCCACATCGATGAGTGGTAGCATCTTGATCGGAGCCAATGCGAATTCCTTGTTAGGTTCGGCCTCAAATTTTTTCAACATCGGTGATCTACTATCCGGCACTGTGGGTATAATGGGGGTAGGTGCCCGTCTACAAATCGGCCCACCGGCGGCTCTTGCGGGTGGAATTTCCTTTGACGTTAGCTCACAAACCAACTCGGTGCGTATTGCCGTTGGCACCACCGCCCAGCGGCCGACCTGTGCCTCAGTTCGCTCCGGTTCAATCCGCCTCAACACAACTGATGCTACGATGGATTTATGCGCCAACACCACCTGGCTCCAGCCCCAAACTGCCCCAAGCGGCGCAGCCTATCCGGTTGGCCCGGCAACTGGTGGCTATTTTGTCATGACTGCAGGCAGTTGGGACGGTAACCTCGGCGGGCTGGATGGCGCCCATGCCAAATGTCTGGCCGACCTCACTGCCAATAACTGGAACGGCAAAGCCGATGCCGTAGCGCGCAGCCTGCTGGTGGAAAGCAAGGTGCGGGCGTTTCTCTGTGCCGGGACTGATTTTTGCACAAACGGGCTGCCATTAACTAATTATACGTTTGCCACCTCCGGCGATACGACAGCTGGTGGTGCCGTTAACAAAACAGATAGCGCTGGCAGCTGGCCTCTCACCAACCGGACATGGTCGGGGCTGAACTATTTTAATACAGCCGCCCCCTACTGGACGAACCGGGCTTGGGTCTATCTGGATGATGGGGTCGGCACCTTTGGTGGCGATGGATGCGCGAGTGGCGGCGTTCAGTTTACCAGCAACAGCTCGGCGTTAACGGGGATCTGGGGCGATCCGAATGAAGTGTATGTCGGTCGATGGAGTAAAGGGGCGGCCGGCTACCAGCGCAGTTGCGACCGACAGCTCCGCCTGCTCTGTTTTGTTGATCCCTGATGATAGTTGCCACCCGTGATGTCCTGATACTCGGCGCGGGCGCGGCCGGGCTGATGGCGGCCCTCACCGCCGGGCAGCGCGGCAAGCGCGTGGTGCTGATCGAGCATACCGACAAGCCGGGCGAAAAAATCCGCATCTCGGGTGGCGGGCGCTGTAACTTCACCAACAGCCGCACCACGCCCGCCAACTACCTGTCGCATAATCCGCATTTCTGCAAATCGGCGCTTGGGCGCTACACGCCGCAGGACATCATCGCGCTGGTGAACCGCTATCATATCAGCTGGCATGAAAAAACCTTGGGTCAGCTTTTTTGCGATGGCTCGGCCGTGCAGATCGTCAACATGCTGCTGGCGGAATGTCAGGCCGCTGGTGTACAGCTCGCCACTGGCTGCAGCGTCACGGCTGTCGAGAAGGCGGAGAGCGGTTTTCGGGTGTCCACCTTGGCAGGCCCATTGGAAACCAGCGCTCTGGTGATTGCCAGCGGCGGCCTCTCCATCCCCAAGATGGGGGCGACCAGCTTTGGCTATGAGTTAGCCCGGCAGTTCGGCCACAGCATCATCCCCACTCGTGCGGCGCTGGTACCGCTCACCTTTACCGGCCGTACGCTGGAAGAAACCGCCGATCTGGCGGGCGTTGCGCTCGACCCGGTGGAGGTAAAGAGCGAAGATGGCACTTGCTTTCGCGAGGCGCTGCTGTTCACCCATCGCGGCCTGTCGGGTCCGGCGATCCTGCAGATCTCGTCCTACTGGCGCGAGGGGCAAGCGATTACCCTCAATCTGCTGCCGGATCTCGACCTGCTGGCCGCCCTGAAACAGGCGCGCCAGAATGATGCCAAAAAGCAGCTGCGTACCGTGCTGGCCCAGTGGTTACCCGAGCGGCTGGCCGAGCGGCTGGCGCTCAAGAGTGGCTATGATGGCCGCATGGCTGATTTGAACGACGACAAGCTGAAAACCATCACCAGACAGATCTGCGCCTGGGACGTTCTCCCGGCCGGTAGCGAAGGCTACCGCACCGCCGAGGTAACGCTAGGCGGGATCGATACCACCGGCTTTTCATCCAAAACACTGATGAGCAACACAGTGCCCGGCCTGTATGCGGCGGGCGAGGTGCTGGACGTCACCGGCCATCTGGGCGGCTATAACTTCCAATGGGCGTGGGCCAGCGGCTGGGCGGTTGGACAAGCCGTCTAAGAGGCAGGCGGTTTATGCCGCCAGCCGCCACTTGCCATCATCATGCAGACGATACAACTGCGGGCCATCTTTGCCTTTAAGCGAGAAGCGTGTGCCCACCGGATAGGCATCACCAGCCGGCAGCTTCTCGCCCGACAGGGCCACGCGCAGCTCGGCGGGATAATTCCACTCCACGTAGTCTATCAACCGAGCCGGAATATACTGTTTCCATTCCTCGTCGCGCCGCTCGATCAGCGAGCGGATTTCCTCGGCTGGCGGCAGGCGGTACATGCTGCGGTCCATGATATGCAGGCGCTTGCCGGTGGCCCCCTGATAGCTTTTCACAAAACCCACTTCCTGCATCGGGTCGCTCAGCTGGGCAAAGCGGTTAACATACCATTTGGCATCCTGCACCGAGCCGGAGTAATAGTCGGTTGGCTCAGGCAGGTTCAGTTTACGGATTTTCTCCAGCACATAATTAACCCAGTCATCGGTATTCACGCCACTGTCGATATCGACCAGTGGCAGCGGCTTCACGCCGGTACCGAACACGGCCTTGAGCATGTCCACCCGCTCTTCAAAGGTAAACGGGTTGCGCACCACGCGCGACAGCTGGGTCGAGCCGAAGGCGACAATGGCCAGATCGCAGTCGGACCGCATGAGGTTAACCAGCGCGACATGGCCACGATGCAACGGCTGCGCGCGCATGACCACCAGCCCGACCCGGCCACTGCCGATGTGCGGGGCGTCCTCAAAATCGTTGCGTTTGCTCATGATAAACCCTTAACAACACCGTTTGGCGGGTAAATCCCGCTGACCGAGAGCATTTTTACACAGGAGAATTGACTTAGCGAACCCTTTTTTACTAAGTTCCGTCGGGAGGAGCGTTCTCATGACTTACAAAACCATTGATTTAAGCCTTGCCGGTACCTGTACCTACCATGCCAACCGGGTTGACCACGCCCGGCGCGAGACGAAACTGTCATACCTCAACACTAAACTCGACGAAGTCTATTACTTTCTGGTTGGCAATACGCGCGAGCTGCGCGCAGATTTTCCGGCTGCTGGCTTGCGTGACCTCACCCTCTCGCAAATAGAGATACTTGAAGCTCCAAACTGGAACGACAAGAAGTCCATCAACGGGATTGCCACCAAAGTCGCGCGAAACCTCGAACTGCTGCTCGATATCTGGCCGGAGCTGCTGTCCAGCGATCTTGCTCCCCGCCTGGCCCCGGACAAGCTGCGCGACTGGAACCGCCCCAGCGGCGAAGTGGTGACGAAAAACCGCAGGCTACTGCATCTGGCCAACCGCATTGAAGAATCCCTGCGCCCCCGGCCGGTTATGGCGGCGCCCGCCGACAATCCCGAGGAGGAGGGCGAGATCATACGCACCTTGGAAGGCCAGAGTCGTACTGGGGCCCGCTGCCTGCGCGTTGACGCGAGGGACGTGCCGGATACAGCGACACAGCTTGAGATGCCGGCACAGCCAGTCAGCATTTTCTCTTTAGCGGCGACCCCGGCGATACAAGGGAAACCAACCCAGTCCTTCAATGACTACCGCCCCCCGGCACGTGAGAAGAAGAAGTATGGCGAGCGGGGCGGCCCCGGCAGCGGCATCGCGGCTGGCCCGGCTTATCTTACGCTGCGGATGCGCTAGTAGCTGTAGAAACCGCGGCCGGACTTGCGGCCAAGCCAGCCGGCATCGACATACTTCACCAGCAGCGGGCACGGGCGGTATTTGCTGTCGCCCAAGCCCTCATGCAGCACCCGCATAATGGCGAGGCAAGTATCCAGCCCAATAAAGTCGGCCAGCTCCAGCGGACCCATGGGCTGGTTTGTGCCCAACTTCATACCGGCATCAATCGCCTGCGCCGTACCCACGCCTTCCATCAGCGCAGTGATGGCCTCATTAATCATCGGCATCAGGATGCGGTTAACGATAAAGCCGGGATAGTCCTGTGCCAGCGCGACGGTTTTGCCGAGTTTTTCGGCCAGTTGCACGGTAGCATTATAGGTCTGATCACTGGTGGCCAGACCACGAATGACCTCGACCAGTTGCATCACCGGTACCGGATTCATGAAATGCATACCAATGAAGCGATCGGACCGCGCGGTGGCGGCAGCCAGACGGGTGATGGAGATGGAGCTGGTATTGCTGGCGATGAGCGCGGCGGGCGGCAGCACGGCATCGACACTTTGCAGAATTTTGATCTTCAGCGCTTCGTTTTCGGTGGCAGCTTCAATGACCATATCGCACGCTGCAAAATCGGCCACCGCCGTAGTGGTGCGCAGCCGCGCCAGCGTGGCGGCCTTGCCCGCGTCATCCAGCTTGCCTTTGGCCACCAGCTTGCCAAGGCCGGTATCGATCAGCGCCACCGCTTTGGTCAGTGCCTCGGCACTGATATCCTGCAGGATCACGGCACAGCCCGCCGCCGCGCAGACCTGCGCAATGCCCCGCCCCATCTGCCCCGCCCCGATAATGCCGATCGTTTTCATGTTCCCTCCGCTGGCTCCCGCCGTGCATCATGTCAATCATTGCAAGTCCGCGCAAGCGGGGAAGCAGCACATTACTCACCACAGTTTGCTTTCTTGATTTACTGAATCTATTTAATTTGCCGATATGCGAAACGCATACGAATACGATTAGAAGGAGAATAGGCGCAGGTAGAGGATGGGTCCATTGCCCTAAGGGCAGTTAAACTGATCCACGCGTTTTCACCCCCGCCCCCAGTAGAACTACCAACGTATAACTCTCTCCATCCATCTGAGCCATCTGCTGAACCTATTATGCCTCGAAGTTTGTACAAGATATTGATACAAAGTGACCGTTCAAGTCCAGAAACCATCACATCAAAGGAGCGTGGTGTAACGGCCCAATTACGAACCGTAATTGCACCACCAGCCGGATGAACAACTGTACCATTAACAGAAAAATCAGCCGGAAAAACCGAGGCAGATATGAGAAAGTTAGCATCTAGATAAACAGCATTTCCAATAGCCGTGGAGTCAGAAATACTGATCAGTTTTTGTATATTCCTCACTCCGTCAAGCGTTCCATTAACTATACGATTGGTTTTATTGGCTAGAGAAATTGCCGAAGCAGCGCCCCAAATACCACCGATCACTAGACCGACGACCCCTAAAACAACAGCAGACTCGATTAGATTAAATCCGCGCTGTTTTAGAAGGCCAATATTGGGCATCATAATAGCTACGCCACCTTCGCCAGATTCCGTAGCACGTAGAGCAGCACGCCGCCGGACTTGAAGTACTCGACCTCATCGAGGGTATCGATGCGGCAGAGCACCGGCACGCTCTCCTTGCTGCCGTCCTTGCGGGTGATGGTCAGCGTGAGGTCCATACGCGGCTTGAGGCCGTTTTCAAGGCCGGTGATGTCCACCGTCTCGGAGCCGTCCAGTTTCAGCGATTGCCGCGTCATGCCATTCTTGAACAGCAACGGCAACACACCCATGCCCACCAGGTTGCTGCGGTGGATGCGCTCGAAGCTCTCGGCCACCACGGCGCGGATGCCGAGCAGACGCGTGCCCTTGGCCGCCCAGTCGCGGCTGGAGCCGGTGCCATACTCCTTGCCCGCGAACACTACCAGCGGGGTGCCAGCCTGAATATACTTCATGGCGGCGGTGTAGATGGGCATCTTCTCGCCGTTATACAGCGTGTCGCCACCTTCGGCCCCGCCCAGCATCTCGTTCTTGATGCGGATATTGGCGAAGGTGCCACGCATCATGACTTCGTGGTTGCCACGGCGCGCGCCATAGCTGTTGAAGTCGGTCGGCTGCACCTTATTGGCGATGAGATACTCACCCGCCGGGCTGCTCTTTTTAATGTTGCCGGCCGGGCTGATATGGTCGGTGGTGATGGAATCGCCAAAGATGGCCAGCACGCGCGCTTGGGTGACGTTGCTGATCCAGCTCGTGCTGTCCTTCACGCTGTCGAAATGCGGCGGCAGTTTGATATAGGTGCTGTCGTCCTCCCACTGGTAAGTCATGCCCTCGGGAACGGCCAACTGCTGCCACTGCACCGGGCCCTTGAACACGTCGGCATAACGGCTGCGGAACATCTCGGGTGTGAGGCACTGGGCGATGGTCGCCTGAATCTCGGCATTGCTCGGCCAGATATCCTTGAGATAGACCGGCTTGCCGTCCGAACCCGTACCTAGCGGCTCGGTCTTGAGGTCGATCTTGACGTTACCGGCCAGCGCATAGGCCACGCACAGCGGCGGACTGGCGAGGTAATTGGCCTTGGTGTGCGGGTTGACGCGGCCTTCAAAATTACGATTGCCCGACAGCACGGCGGCTACGACCAGATCACCGGTTTCCACCGCCTTGGCGATCTTCTCCGGCAGTGGGCCGGAGTTGCCAATACAGGTGGTGCAGCCATATCCGACAAGGTTAAAGCCGATAGCATCGAGATCGGCCTGCAGACCGGCCTTTTCCATATAGTCGCTTACTACCTGCGAGCCGGGAGCAAAACTGGTCTTGACCCACGGCTTGCGGGTGAGGCCCTTGGCGCGGGCCTTGCGGGCTACCAAGCCTGCCGCAATCAGCACGGCCGGGTTACTGGTATTGGTGCAGCTGGTAATGGCAGCCAGTACCACCGCACCTTGCTCGAGCTTGTAGTTCTCGCCTTCCACCGGCACAGCTTTATCGGCGGCGTCAGGAGCGACATTGAATTCCTTACCCATGCCGTCCTTGAAAGTCTTGGCCATATCGGCGAGCAGAACGCGATCCTGCGGGCGCTTGGGGCCAGCGAGCGAGCTTTGCACGGTACTGATGTCCAGCTCCAGCGTATCGGTAAACACCGGATCGGGCGAGGATGCCTCGCGCCACATGCCCTGCGCCTTGGCGTAGGCTTCCACCAGTTGGACGCGGGCCTCATCGCGGCCGCTGAAGCGCAAGTAATTGATGGTTTCCTGATCAATCGGGAAGATACCGCAGGTGGCGCCATATTCGGGAGCCATGTTGGCGATAGTGGCACGATCGGCCAAGGTCAGGTTATCAAGACCGGGGCCATAAAACTCGACAAACTTTTCAACCACGCCCTTCTTGCGCAGCATCTGGGTGACAGTGAGGACCAGATCGGTCGCGGTGGCACCTTCAGCCAGCTTGCCCGTGAGCTTGAAGCCAATCACCTCGGGAATGACCATACTGACGGGCTGACCAAGCATGGCCGCTTCCGCCTCGATACCACCCACGCCCCAGCCGAGCACGGCCAAGCCGTTGACCATGGTGGTGTGGCTGTCGGTGCCCACCAGCGTATCCGGATAAGCTACGGTCTTGCCATTCTGGTCTTTATCGAGCCACACGGTTTGGGCCAGATATTCGACATTCACCTGATGGCAGATGCCGGTGCCCGGCGGCACCACGCGGAAATTGTCAAACGCACGCTGCGCCCAACGCAAGAACTTGTAGCGGTCACCATTGCGCTGGAACTCCAGCTCGACATTTTTGTCAAACGCCTTGGGCGTGCCGAATTCATCGACCATCACCGAGTGGTCAATGACCAGATCCACCGCGCAGAGCGGGTTGATTTTCTTGGGGTCGCCGCCCATGGCACGCATCGCCTCACGCATGGCGGCCAAGTCGGCCACAGCGGGAACGCCCGTGAAGTCCTGCATCAGCACACGCGCGGGCAGATAGGCAATCTCATGGGTGGACTTCTTATCCTTCAGCCATTGGGCAACGGCCTTGATATCCTCAACCGTCACCGTGCGGCCATCCTCGCGGCGCAGCAGATTTTCGAGCACCACCTTCATGGCAAACGGCAGGCGGGAGATATCGCCAATGGTCTTTTCGGCGGCCTTGAGGCTGAAATAATCGTACGACGCGCCACCCACCGCAAGGGTCTGGCGGGTCTTCAGGCTGTCGGTGCCGGTGGTGATGGTCATTGTAACTCCTTCTGCCCTACCGCTGCGCTGCGTGAGGGCGGTTTCTCCCAAGTAAATACTGCACCTAAGGTAGACCTAAAGGCGGCAGCGTCAATCTAGGAGAGAAGAGTTACCAGATGGTTTAAATCAAGCCGGTTGGGCGGTGACAGCCGGGACAATCGCCTGTTGACGACGAATATGCGGGATATTCCCTTCATATCCGCCGATGAGCGTATCAACTTTATAGCGCGATGGTGGGTAGCCAATTATACCTCTCAACATATCCTGCTCTAATTCCAAGATCTTAGCAGTTACCTGTTCCCCTGTTCCGGCAAAAACAGGAGGATTGGAGCTTACTTCTTGCCAATACATAGCAAATCCACCCACCCCGTGCGGACCATAGTTCGATACATACTTGTGGCCACGAACAACAAATGCACACGATTTACGATCATAATGAGCTTCAAAACGAACAGCGAACTGCTCTGCACCCAATGGTCCATGCAAGGGGCGGCGACGGATAAGCATCTGACCGATGATCGGCTCGGGCAGCGGAGCGACTGAAGCCGCAGGTGTGGGGTCAAGTGCCTGCGCCCAGCGGGTAAACATTTGCGCAGCGTGTTTGCGCAAGGCAGAGATGGGGTTGCTCATGGTGATCTCCCGGTTATGACGCAGGAGTAACACAGAGAAACACCGTTTCAATAAAAAACACTGTTAAGCAAAGTTAACAGCGCGCCTAAGCTGGGCGAATGCTGCCCGTGGCGGCATGCACAGGCATCGGCGTAGCATGATCAGACTCACGAATCCAGACGGACTGTCCGTTCCCCGTCTTTAACCCCAGCTTTTCAGCTGTCAGCCGGTCAAGGTACTGCCGAGCCTCGGCCGCCGTGCAGGGGGTAATCCGCAGAGGTAACTTGCGATCGGCCACCCAGATGGCCGATCCGTCCAGTTGCAACCCGCCACGCCGGGCGGGCATAAGGGTAAAAGAACGATGGAATCTTTGCTCAACCAGATAATAGGCCCCGGCACCGCAGTCATGCGCCTCAAAGCGCAGCGCCAGCTGGGGAGAGCCATTGGCCACATGGAGTGTGCGTACCAGCATGGCGCCAAACAGGGGTTCCGGCGTTAAAACCGGAGCGGATTCGGATTTTGAAACACGATGCGCCAAGCTCCGAAATGCACTTAGCACTCTGTTCATTTCAAATCTCCGCCCGTGTGAACCGATGATTTTGCCGTATCATAACTTGGCCATCTGGCTCAAGAAAAAACGTCAGCAAAACACACGGCGCGACACTCTGACCTCATTGCGAAAGCCTCCCCGCCGAGCGGGGAGGCTCTTCAGGCGCAGACCAGCCCCAACCTAATGGGCGATCATGCGATCCTTGGCCTTGAAGAACTGCCGCGCATGGGCGAGGACCTGCCCTTCGGTCGGGTGATCCGCCGCCTCGACACCCAGCACCGCCTTGGCCACCACCGGGTCATGGGTTTGCAGATGCTTGACAAACTCGGTCTTGGCCGCGCCGGGGCCACAGACCAAGATCTCGCGTACCCCCGCCAAGGCGCAGGCTACATCGTGATAGAACGTGCCGCCCCGCTCCGGATGAGCACCCCCCGGGTCCTTCCGGTCCTTGTGCGCAGGTTTGCCGATATTATGCTTGAGGTGCTTCACCTCGTGAGCATCGGCATTGAACTGGATAATCTTGGCTTCGTGATGGTCGAGCCAGACAACGGCATGGGCATGAACAGTCATGATGAACTCTCCTCTCGTTACACCTTTGATGTTGGCACGATGCCGCAAGAGTGCAAGGTCGCTTGCACCATATTGGAAAATAAAGGAAAATAGCCACAAGATGGTCCGCATTCTCCTCCTCGCCCTGCTGATGGCCCTCCCCGCACAGGCGGAGCCTGTGCCGCAACATGCGCTCGCCATGCATGGCACTCCGCGCTATGGGGCAGACTTTGAGCATATCGACTATGTCAACCCGGCTGCCCCCAAGGGCGGTACGCTGCGCCTATCGCAAACAGGCAGTTTTGACAGTCTGAACCCCTTTAGCGTGCGCGGCACCGTGGCCAAGGGCGTGAGCCAAGTGGGCGGGGTCAGCCTCGTATTGGAAAGCCTGATGGTGCGCGGCTGGAACGAGCCATTTACTTTGTATGGGTTAATCGCGCAAAGCGTGACTACGCCTGAAGATCGTAGCTGGGTGGAGTTTAAACTAAACCCACAGGCCCGCTGGAGTGATGGCACACCGCTGACCGTGCAGGATGTACTGTTCAGCTTTGAACGCTTGCGCGAAAAAGGACGCCCGAACCACCGTACCTACTACAAGAAAGTCACCAAAGCAGAAATTCTTAGCCATGATCGTATTAAATTCACGTTTGAGATGACGGGCGGGGGCGACCGCGAGATGCCGCTGATCATGGGCCTGATGCCCGTGCTACAAAAGGCCTGGTGGCAGGATCGCGATATTACCGCGCCGACGATGGATATCTTCCCCACCTCCGGCCCCTACAAAATTGAGAGCTTGGAACCGGGCCGCAAGATTACCTATGTGCGCAATGCGCAGTACTGGGGCCGCGATCTCCCCTTCAATAAAGGGCAGTGGAATTTTGACCGTATCGTGCAGGATTATTTCCGGGATGACGATGTAGCGCTTGAGGCGTTCAAGGCGGGCGCGGTTGACCTGCGCCGCGAAAACGACCCGACCAAATGGCGCACCGGCTATCCGGCCAGCCCAGCCTATAACCTGATTGATGAGGCCAACGCGCGGCCTGAACCGCTGCGCGGCTTTATCTTCAACACCCGCCGCGGGCTGTTTTCAGACATCCGCGTGCGCCAAGCCCTGACCTATGCGTTTGACTTTGACTGGGTTAATCGGGCCCTGTTTGGCGGTATCTACAAACGCGCCGCCAGCACCTTCCCCAACTCCGAGCTGGCATTCCGCGGCTTACCCGAGGGACTGGAGCTGAACGCGCTAGCGCCTTGGCGCGATCAACTCCCGGCCGCACTTTTTACGCAAGCCTTTTCCTTACCGGGTGGTGAGGTACGGGAAAATCTACGAAACGCCGATGCACTACTGCGTGAGGCTGGCTGGAGACTGGAAAAAGGTCAACGCCTAAAAGACGGTCAGGCATTTATCTTTCAGATCCTCCTCACCAGTGCGGATGACGAAAAAATTGCGCTAGAATTTGCCCGCTCGCTGGCCCGTCTTGGCATTACCGCCAGTGTGCGTACCGTGGACAGCGCCCAATACCAGAGCCGGGTGACCGACTATGACTTTGACATGACCATCAATTTCTGGTCGTCCACCCTGTCACCGGGCAATGAGCAGCTGTTTTATTGGAGCAGCGCCAGTGCTGATGCCCCCGGCACGCGGAACTATGCCGGGGTGAAGAACCCAGTGGTGGATACGCTGGCGGGTAGCCTGGCCAGCGCCCCAACGCGCGACGGGCTGGTCGCCCGCGCTTGGGCGCTGGATCGCGTCCTGATGTGGGGACATTACGTTATTCCGCTCACTTATCTGGGCCGCGATCTGCTTGCTGCACGGACCGGGCTCGACCGCCCAGCCACACCCATCTATGGAGTCTTTCCGGAACTGAGCTGGTGGTGGAGAACAACCGATGAGTGAAAAATTACAGGTCTTTTATGCTTTGGTCGACCGCAACGCCTGGGTCATTCTTCTGGCCGCTGGGATGTTTGAAGTGCTGTGGGCAATCACCCTTAAACTGTCCAACGGCTACACCAAGCTTGGCCCCACGCTGGCTACTATTCCATTGGCCCTGCTCTCAGCCGGACTGCTGGCCATGGCCATGCGCACCATCCCGATGAGTATTGCCTATACATTGTGGCTGGGTCTGGGTGCGATAGGTGTGGTCATCCTTGGTTATTCACTGTTTCGGGAGAGCTTGAGCCCGTGGCAGCTGTTATGTATTGGCCTCATTCTGGCGGGGATGCTGGGCTTGAAGCTGTCGCATACGGTAGCGAGCTGAGCATGCCGCGCCTGATCCTGCTGCAGACCGAACCAGCTACACCAAACCAGATTCTCTGGCACATGCTGCGCACAGTAGCCTTACTGACACTGGGTATCTGTGTACTGACAGCACTGCTCAACCATCTGGGTGGATCTAACCCGCTGGTAACTTTCCTGTATCACAGCATTGCCCCTTCGCTGAAATATCTGCTGATCTATGGTGGTGTTTTGTCGGCACCGGTCGCGAAGCCGGTTCTGGCCGCCATGGCGTGTCTGCTAGCCCTACTGCTGCTCTGGCCCCTCAGTCTCATCCGTCTGCTGATGCGAACCTATCTGCTGCATCCGGCACAACCGGGCGCAGCGCGGCGCTGGCTGGGCTGGGTGGCTTTTGGCACGGTCAGCCTTGCCTTTATACGCTTTACCCCGCTGACAACCGAGAACGATTATACAGCGTTACTCCGCTTCTCGGTGATGCTGACCGGAGGTGCGCTTGTCCTGATGGCTCTGCTGATGAGCTACCTGCGCCGTGACCGACGTCCGGCATTAGTCGTGATCGACAGCCCTAAACCAACAGCACTGAAGCTGGTGCCACTGGCGCAGACGGCTCCCAAACTGGCCAGCATCGGTCTGCCGCGCAGTCTGCTGGTGGCTCTGGTAGCGGAGCTGATCCAGTTCTGCGGGCAGAACAAAAAATTGCCATCACCGGCGGAGCTGGCCGATCGACTGCTGCCCCTGCAGCGCGCCGCACAGGCCAGTGCCAGTGGCAGCTTCGGATCCATAGAGCTGGAAGACCTCTGCACCCGCGCCCTGATCCTGCTGGAGACCGGGCAGCTGGGGCCGCTCACATCACTCAAAGCGGCCGTCACGCTCTACCGCACACCAAGCACGACCCACATGGATGCCATTGTTGACGCTTTGGCGCGGCAGATTTCTCCCTAGGCGGGGCGCATCAGCACCAGCGAGGTGGCGATCACAGCCATCCCGCCGATCAGGCCGCCCGCCAGCTCGCGCGGACTGGCCAGTTTCTGCGCTGCAGGCAATAGTTCCAGTAGGGCCAAGTAAACCATCACACCGGCAATCACACCGAACAGGATCGCGAAAACGAAGGGGCTGAGCCAAGGCTGCAGGATCAGATAGCCAAGAACCGCCCCCAACGGCTCGGCCAGCGCCGCAATCAGGCATAGCAGCAAGGCATCGCGGCGGCGATGGGTGGCAAAATAGACCGGGATGGCGATCGCCAGCCCTTCCGGGATATTGTGCAAAGCAATCGCCAGCACCAGTGGCAGACCCTGCGCCGGTTCTGCCAGAGCGGCAAAAAAGGTCACCATCCCCTCGGGGATATTGTGCGCGATAATGGCCATCGCCGCAAATACCCCTACCCGCCGCAACTGTGCCTGTGGTACGGAATCCGGCAGACCGGCCATCGCCTCATCTTCGGGATGCGGAATGATCCGCCCCAGCAATGCCATCAGGGCAAGGCCTGCAAAGAAAGCAGCCGTTGCCGCCCCAGCGGCCTGCTGGGCATGCGCATAAGTGTCATAAAATCCTTGCGTGGATTTGGCCAGAATCTCGACCAGTGCGATGTACACCATGGCACCTGCCGCGAATGACAGGCCAAACCCGAGCAGGCGCGGGCCGAGAATGCGTGGGCGTAGAACTGCGATGCCGCCGACCAGGGTGGCCATTCCGGCCCCGGCACATAAAGATAGTGCGGCCAGAACCGCAGGCTCGCCGAGCGCCCTCACGATGCCAGCGGCTGGGCAATCAGCTTGGCCAATTCAACCTGTGGGCGCGGCCCCAGATGGCTAATGACTTCGGCGGCGCTGAGCGCGGCAATGCGTCCGCACTCGGCCACACTCAGGCCGCGGGTGTAGCCATAGATGAAGCCACCAGCATAGGCATCGCCGGCCCCGGTGGTATCAACGACCTTGGCCACGGCGGCGGCAGGAACGACGACCGGAGATTGGCCTTTAACGCGCACGACGGCACCCTTGGCTCCGCGTGTCAGTACGGCCACTTTTACGTGTTCGTCAACCTTGCTGGCGGCCAGCTCCCAGCTGTCCGTCTTGTAAAGCGCCATCAGCTCCTCCTCGTTTGCGAACAGGATATCAACGCCGCTGGCCAGAAGTTCAAGGAAGTCGGCGCGGTGCTGATGGACGCAAAACTCGGCCGAGAGCGTGAGCGCAACCTGAGACCCCGCTGCTTTGGCATAGCGCAGCGCCTCGCGGAACGCCTGCTTACTCTGCGGCTTGTCAAACAGATACCCCTCCAGCAGTACAACCCGTGCCTGTTCAATGATATCGGCCGGAACATCCGGCGAACCGAAATTGACATTGCAGCCCAGCGAGGTGTTCATCGTACGCTGGCCATCAGGCGTAACAGCTATGAGCGAGCTGCCGGTGGGCAAGGCATGGTCGCGCGCAGGACTGGCGAACGCAATCCCCTGCGCTGTCATGTCATGCACAAACACAGTACCAAACTGATCGGCCGCGACACGGCCGATAAAAGCGGCCTTGCCACCCAGCGAGGCCAGCACGGCCGCACTGTTAGCTGCTGAGCCACCCGAACACTCAACCGTCCGCGGCATATCCGCATAGAGCTGGGCCGCCCGCTCCGGTTCGACCAGCTGCATCGCGCCCTTGGTCAGGCTGTGCTTGGCAATAAAACTCTCCTCCACCTCGGCGAGAATGTCGACAATTGCGTTTCCGACGCACACGAGATCAAATGTCTTTGCGCTGCTCATGGCATGCTCCTTGGTGAGATAGGCCTTGCTGACCGTGAACTTGGATATATCTTGCCCGCATGAGCCTGACAACCGATCTTGGCCATGATCTGGCCCGCAGTTTTAGCAGCTTGCGCTTACCCTATAGCCTTGTCATGATGGCAAGTTGTCTGCTTGGTACCCTGCTCCTGTTTGCCGGGCTGGCCATCGGCGTCTATCACCTCATTCTCGCGCAGGACTGGCTACACACTCCGTGGCTTGAACAATTGGCCGGGTATGGGGGGGCGGGCGCCCTGCTGGTGCTTGGCTGGTTCCTGTTTCCGGCAGTCAGCACCGCACTAGCCGGACTGTTTGTTGAACAACTAGCCGACCGGATTGAGCAACAGCAGTATCAGGGGCTGCCGCGGGCGCGCCCGGTTGGGCTAGAAGAGCAGATCCGCACCGGGCTTAGCGCCCTGCGCCGAACGACCGGCCTGAATCTGCTCGTCAGCCCGCTCTATCTGGTCCCCGGTTTGAATATCCTGATTTACCTAAGCGTTAATGCCCGGCTGTTGGCTGGGGAGTATTTTGACGCTCTCGCTTTGCGGCACATCGCGGCTGGCGCACTGACGCCGCTTCGCCATGAGTTAAAATGGCCTTTGTTTTTCCGTGGGTTAGTAATTGCCGGACTGTATATTACTCCAATTCTTAATTTGCTGGCTCCGGTTCTGGCCACCGCCCTTATGACCCATTATTTTTGGGGGCCGAGCGGCCCGCTGCGCCTAAGGCTTGCTCTTGGACCCTCAAACGTGCTACCGACTCAGCCCAACGGTGCCCAAAAGGTGGGAGCCGGATGACATTTTAACAGCAAAGAGGGTCTGAATGTTCCGTCGTAACAATCCTGTCTCCGGTCTGCAAACTGAAGAAACCACCAGCAGCAACGAGCTGCCGCTGCGTAGCGCCCCGGCAGCAAGTCCAGCCGCCCCGGCCGCGACAGCCACCGTACAGCCGCTGATGACCCGCCCCGCTGGTACCCCGGCCCCGACCGCTCCGGCGGCCAAGGCTGATCTGCCCGCCAGCCGCTTTGGTGGCATTCCCGGCGTGATGGCCCGCCGCGTCAGCGCCTCCGGCGAAGCTGCCCCCATGGGCAGCGGCGACAATGGCGCCCTACGCAAGCTGATCGTTGGCCGCGAGATTTCGCTGTCAGGCAACATCACCGCGTGTGACATTCTCGTGGTGGAAGGTCATATCGAAGCCACTCTGCGCGATGGTCGCCATCTCGAGATCACCGAAGCCGGACACTTCAAAGGCTCGGCCGAAGTTGATGAAGCCGATATCGCTGGCAAGTTTGAGGGTACCCTGACCGTACGTGGCCGCCTGAAGCTGCGTAGCACCGGCCAGATTGAAGGCACCCTGAGCTATGGCGAGATCGAGGTTGAAGCTGGTGGCCGCCTGACCGGTGAGCTGAAGGTTCTGGCCCCGGCCAACCAGAAGAGCAGCGACGCTGCCCCGGCCAAAGCTGCTGCCGGTGCCAATGCCTAAGCGGATCTGACCACGGGTTGGCGCCGATGCCCGCCCTGCATTCACAGGCCGCAGTCTCCCGCCAATTGGCCAAGGAACTGCGGCCTGTTCCTTTATGGCCGGAATGGCCGGAGCGCCCGAGCCTGCGCTTTTTTCTGGCTGCCACGCTGGTGCTGACCGGGTTGGTCGTGGGCGCGATGGGACTGGCAGGAGCCTTCCCAAACGGCCGCACGGTAGCGGTCATGCCTTTGGTCGTCCTTGTCAGCGATGCCCCTGCAACCGCGCGGGAGCTGGTGGGACGACGCGCTGCCGACATCCGCCAGATCTTCGGCCCGCCGCTGCTGATCCGACGTGAACCACCAGCAGAGATCTGGCAATATAACAGCGGCACCTGTGTTCTTGACGTATACCTCTACGGTGAGCAGCAACCAGACCGCGTCACTCATGCCGAGGTGCGTCATACCGATCCAGATACGGGCGCTGATGATGCCTTTGCGACAGACTGCCTGTTTGCTCTGCAGGTCAGCGCCGAGAATTAGGCTGTCTTATCCTTGAAGGCGCACAGATCGCGTACCACACACGCCGCGCAGTCCGGCGCACGGGCCTTGCACACATAGCGCCCATGCAGAATGAGCCAATGATGCGCATGCTGTAAAAATTCAGCAGGAATGACCTTCAGCAGCTTTTCTTCCACCGCATCGACATCCTTACCGGGGGCAAGACCCGTGCGGTTGGCCACACGAAACACGTGAGTATCCACAGCAAGGGTCGGCTCGCCGAACGCGACATTAAGCACTACATTGGCAGTCTTACGGCCCACGCCGGGCAGCTGTTGCAGCGCGTCGCGCGAGCGTGGCACCTGCCCGTTATGTTGCTCGACCAGTTGACGCGAGAGAGCGATGACGTTTTTGGCCTTGGTATTAAACAGGCCAATGGTCTTTATGTGCTCCTTGAGGGCCTCTTCCCCCAGCACCAGCATTTGCTGTGGTGTATCAACCTTGGCGAACAAGGCGCGGGTGGCCTTGTTCACACCGGCATCGGTGGTCTGGGCTGAAAGCACCACGGCAACCAGTAAGGTATAGGGGTTGGTGTAATCCAGATCACTTTTGGGATGCGGGTTGGCCGCACGCAGGCGAGTAAAGAATTGGGTAGTCTTGGCAGGCGTCATGGCCTAGACTTAGCCTACAAACCGGAGTTGCACCAGATGACCCTCGTCCCGAATTTTCTCAGTGAAGCCGATGCCGCCAAGATCCTGCGCCGCCCGCAGGCGATCAGCCATGTTCGCTTTGCCAGCCCGAAGGAGATTCGCAATCTGGCCATCGACTGGGCGGTGGTGGATGGCCAGAATGGCCGGGCGCTGGTGGCGGTGTTTGAAGGTGCGATCTGCTGGATCAGCCCGACTGATCTGGGCGAGGCGCGGGCCATCCACGCCTTCAAGGCATTCTGGGGCAGGGCCAGTTTGCGCGAGAAGAAACTGCCGCTCATGACACAGGCCCTCAAGCGTGAGCCTGCCGCGCTGCCACTACTGCTGGTGGGCACGCCGTTCCAGCATAGTGTGTGGCGCTTACTGCTGCGTATCCCGCGCGGAACCCTAGTGCGCTACGGCGATCTGGCCAAGGCACTGGGTAAACCCAATGCCGCGCGTGCTGTTGGCAATGCTGTAGGGGCAAATCCGGCGCCGTGGCTGGTGCCGTGCCATCGCGTTGGCCATAGCGATGGTAGCATCAGCGGCTTTAGTAGTGGTGAAGCCTGCAAACGGCGTTGGCTAACCCTTGAGGCAGCTTGAGAAACCCTCCGCCAATCGCTGCATGTAATCAAAATACAGGCGTGGCGTAATCGGTAAGTCGCTCGCGTCGGGGTTGACCAACCCTTTACGTGCGCCAGTACCCTCGATCAATGTATCGACGATATCGGAGCGGAATTGTGGCTCGGCTAAGACGCAGACAACGCCATCGTCATTGATGCGCTGACGCAACTGCGCGATGCGCCTGGCCGATGGTGTGACATCCGGCGAGAGGGTAATAGCCCCGGCCCCGTTCAAGCCATACTGTTTTTCAAAATACTGGTAGGCATCATGAAAAACGATGAAGGGAACGCGTGCATGTGGTGAAAGCTGAGCGCGGATGGATTTATCCAGCGCAACGAGCTGATGCGAAAATTTCTGCGCATTGGCGCTGTATTGCGCGGCATGAGCCGGATCTTTCTGAGCCAGTCGCTCGGCCAGCAATGCGGCGAGAGCAGCCGCGTTTTGTGGACTGAGCCAGAGATGCGGATCAACGGCACCATGATCGTGGTCGTGGTCATGATTGTGTTCCAGCTCGGATTCCCACACACCACCCGCACGAGGTGCAAGATGTATCAGGCCCTCTTGTCCGCTTAGCTCCAAAACCTGGGAACGTTTTTCCAAAACTTTTGCTAATGATGTCTCCAGCCCCTCACCCACCCAGACCACCAGATCAGCCTCTTCCAGTTTTTTGATATCACTCGGTTTCAGCTGATAGGTATGCGGGCTGGCGTTACCATTTATCAGCAGGTCGGGCGTGCCGATGCCATCCATCACGGCGGCGGCAACGCCCGCCAACGGCGCGATGGTGACCACCACCTTGGGTACCTCGGCGCGAGCTGGAAAAGCTAATAAAACCAGCAATAACACGATCACATTTTTTAGCATGACAAGCTCCCACCCGCTGTGTTAAAACCGCCCCCACTGTATGTTATAATATAACATTATGCAAGAGCCATGACCAACGCCCCTCTGCTTCAGGCTGCCGACATTGCCGTCACCCTTGATGGCCGCAGTGTGCTGCACGGCATTACCCTCGCTGTGCAGGCAGGAGAGATCATCAGCATTGTCGGGCCTAATGGCGCTGGCAAAACCACTTTGCTGCGGGCGCTGCTGGGCCTGACAGACCTGAGTGCTGGCCGCGTGACCCGCGCCGCTGATTTGCGCATTGGCTATGTGCCCCAAAAACTGAATCTTGATCCGTTGCTGCCCATCACCGCCGGCCGCTTTCTGGCCCTGTGGGGCGATTTTATACAAGCGGTCGCAAGTACCGGAGCTGAACACTTGTTGAATACACCGCTGGCAAAACTATCAGGCGGTGAATTACAGCGCGTCTTGCTAGCCCGTGCGCTCATCGGTCAGCCGCAATTACTGGTGCTGGATGAGCCAGCCCAAGCGCTCGACCTTGCCGGACAGCGCGAGCTGTATGACACCCTTGCCAAGGTGCGCGACATCACAGGCTGTGCAGTGCTGCTCGTCTCGCATGACCTCACCCTCGTGATGCGCAAGACCGACCGCGTCATCTGCCTGCATGGCCATATCTGCTGCCAAGGCAAGCCCGAGGATGTGAGCCGCGATCCGGCCTATGCCGCGTTGTTTGGCCCGCACGACACCAGTTTTGCCGTTTACCACCATCATCACGATCATGACCACCATCATCACTGACCTGCCTGATTTTTTTCTCCGCGCACTGCTGGCGGGCGGACTGCTGGCCCTGCTCACCGGACCGCTGGGCTGTGTACTGGTCTGGCGGCGCATGGCGTTTTTTGGCGACGCGCTGGCCCATGCGGCACTGCTGGGGGTGGCGCTGGGTCTGCTGCTTGAGCTACCCATTCTTCCTGCCGTGCTGATTCTGGGGGTGCTGTTTGCGGTGGCGTTCAGCCTTTTAAGTCTGCGTGGTGATATTGCGCACGACACCTTACTGGGTATTCTCAGCCCGACTGCGCTGGCGTTGGGCCTGATTGCGCTCAGTCAGTTGCCGCAGGTACGCATCGACCTCAACAGTTATCTGTTTGGTGATGTGTTGGCGATCACCCAGACCCAGCTCATCACGCTGGCTGCTAGCGCGAGTATAGCTTTGCTAACACTGCGCCTGCTCTGGGGCGGACTACTACAACTGACAATCGCGCGAGACGTTGCCCAAGCAAGCGGCGCACCGGTACGGCGGCTGGAACTAGCCTTCCTGCTGTTATTGGCGCTGGTGGTGGCAGTTGGCGTACAGCTGGTGGGAGTTCTGCTCCTCACGGCGCTACTGATTATTCCCGCTGCTACCGCCCGGCGCTATGCCAAAACACCTGAAGTCATGGCTGTTCTCGCCAGTCTGTGCGCCCTGCTAGCCAGCACACTCGGGCTTTTTGCTTCGCTTTATTGGGATATTCCGGCTGGCCCGGCGATGGTGGCATGCGCCAGCGCGCTGTTCCTCCTCTCTCGTCTTCATAAAGATTAATGCGATTTTTGTTTGACTTTACGGGCGGGAATTTCGTTATATGCGGACATGAAGATGCCCAAGCCATCCCCGCATTCCCAAGCCCTCGCCAGCCGCTTTGGTTTCCCGCAGTATGAAGTGGATAATGATCGCCTGTATGGCGGACTCGTTATGGCACTGGCTGTCCGCGGCTATACCCGAATTGATACAGTGAATAACACCCATCATAAGGCTATTAAGCCAGTAGTAGTAGCGTTCAAGCTGGCCGAGCAGAAAATTCGCTTCCCAAGCCGCATGTTTTCTTATGTGCGGCACGAGGGAGAGTATTTCGATCATGCACTAGAGACACTCATTGCCCGCGGCGTTGCGCACGTGGTGGAGCCAGGCCAAGTCGATATCCTGCCCGGGCCTGCCACGGAAGCCTTCCAGCAGCTTTTTACACCCCTGCAACAATCGGTTTTGATTGAAATCGCCAAGCGCTATCGCCCCACGGCAAACCACCCCCAGCCATGAGCACACACGACCACAAGCGCCAGCATTTCTGGCAGGGTATCGTACTGAGCCTGTCCGCGCGGGGACACAAGATTCTTGCGACCGAACGGAATGCACACCATGCTGCCATGCACCCGGTGGTGACGCAGTTCAACATTCTGCAACGATCAGATCGTGCTGTGGCCACCTTTCCGACCGGCCTGCGTCAATCCCCCCTTGTGCATACCTATGTCGGGCTTGATGATGCCCTGCTTGAGCTGTGGCGCAAAGACGTCGTCAGCTACGCCCGCTCAGAGCCCTATGTACAAATCAACGCCAAGGCAGCAGCTTTTCTGTTGAGCGATGGTAATCTCTACACACCTTACGAGCGCACCGTGCTGAGCGAACTTACCCGACATTTCCGCCCGGTTTAGGCCTTCAGGCCGTCGAAGAACTCTTTCACCCGGCCCAGAAAACTCTGACTCTCCGGACTGTTGCTGCTGCTCTCAGCGGCAAACTCTCGCAGTAGCTCTTCCTGTTTTCTGGTGAGGTTGCGCGGCGTTTCCACCACTGTCTCCACGTAGAGATCACCGCGATGGCTGGACTTCATCACGCTCATACCCTTGCCACGCAGACGGTATTGCTGCCCGGTTTGGGTGCCGGGGTTGATACTCACCCGCGTTGTGGTTCCATCCACCACCGGAATGTCCACCTCGCCGCCCAACGCGGCGGTGGTCATGGGGATAGGTACCCGGCAATGCAGATCCGCGCCTTCGCGGCTGAACAGCGGATGCGGCTTCACACTGAGGAAAATATAGAGATCACCCGGCGGTGACCCGCGCAACCCAGCCTCTCCCTCGCCCCCCAGACGAATACGAGTGCCATCTTCCACTCCCGGTGGAATGTCCACCTTCAAGCTGCGCTCCTTGCGGGTGCGACCGGTACCGGTGCAGGTGGGACAAGGGGTTTTGATGACACGGCCAGCACCGCCACACGCCGGGCAACTGCGCTCGATGGTAAAGAAACCCTGCTGGGCGCGGATTTTGCCATGGCCATGGCAGGTTGGGCACTGTACCGGCTGAGTGCCGGGCTTGGCACCGCTGCCATTGCAGCTCTCACAGCTGACCGAAGTGGGGATACGCAGTTGCGCCGGTTTGCCCTTGAAAGCCTCTTCCAGTGAAATTTCCAGATTATAGCGCAAGTCAGTGCCGCGACCGCCACCACCCTGCCCACGCTGCTGCCCGCCGGACATGAATTCGCCGAACATCTCATCAAAGATATCGGCAAAGCCGCCCATGCCACCGCCGCCAAACCCACCAAAGCCGAACGGGTCACCACCCATGCCACCACCAGCGCGATTGCCCCCGCCTTGGGTGAAGGCAGTGTGGCCCAGCCGATCGTAGGCGGCGCGCTTTTGATCGTCGCGCAGCACGTCATAGGCCTCATTCACCTCTTTGAAATGCGCCTCGGCCGCCTTGTCGCCCGGATTTTTATCCGGATGATACTGCATGGCCTTCTGACGATAGGCTTTCTTCAGCTCATCGGCGCTGGCGGATTTGGCAACGCCCAGAACGCTATAATAATCGTGCTTGCTCGACATTAGAGATACTCTCTCCACCAAGTTTCCAGTGCGGCACTGGTATCGGTCGCCATGAATGCCTGTGCCGGGCTAACCACAAATCCCTCCGGTGTGCGGCGAATGATTCCCAGCAATAGCGTGCTGCTCTCCGGCTCGGGCCGCGCCTCAAACGTCAGGAGTGCTTGGCCGGATTGGGCGTAGAACAACTGAGAACGCAACCCTTTCACTTTATCAAGGCGCGGACCTGAGCTGACATCAACCACCAGCGCCAGTGCCGAAACATCGGGTGGCACCATCTCGAGATTAATCACAACCAGTTCGTCCCAACCCTCGCCATGGCCGCTACGGTCATCCCCGCTATGGGCCAGCGCACCATCAAGTGCCATATCATAGACGCCACCCAGATAGCCCTTGAGCTTGGCCCCGTCACCAAAATAGAACACCAGCGCATCAAGATCGCTACTGTCGCCGGGAGTGCGCAGCAACGCATTGGCAAATTCGGGCTGCTTTTTAATAGCCGGCATGCGGCTCGGATCAAGGCCGCGGCGCAAAGCAGCTACCGCGGGGTCGAGCTTGGCCTGATCCCATGCCAAACCAAAACACAGCGTGGGGGCGCGGCCATTCACAGGAGTAATGGTAATGGGCTGCATCTTTCATCCCTCCTAGTTCAGATCACTCAGCCCCGAACTTCACGACGTGTGCGCGTGGCCGGGTCAGAGGCTTTCTCTCGATGCTGCATGGAGACGCAGTTAAGACAATACGATCTTCCTGACGCTGGACATCGGCACCACAAGCAGCGATGTGTAGCGCTGTATCAGCCCAACGTTCAATCTGCTCATGCAGAGCGCGGGCGGCAGCCGGGAAATCCTCAGACAAAAAGCCAACGCGGACAAAAAAACCCTCATCGAGCGGCGAGCGGCCATCTTTAGGGGTTATATCGAAGTTCGGCATATTGTTATCACCAAGGGCTTTTGAAATGGTGACCAGAAAGCCGTAGGCAGCTTGGGCCACATGCTCGTGCAACGCTGTGGGAGTTAAACTGTAGGGCTGGCCATAAGCGCGCGCAGCCACTTTCTGCCAGGCCTCGGCTAGGGGCAGCAGCGGACTATCCTCGGATATGATCTCACCCCAACTCACCTGTCGTTTGCTATCCATTTTGGTCCCTCAAGAAAACACTCCCTCCTTGTAAGAGGAGGGAGTGATTGAGTCCATCTTAATCAGTGTTTACGCACGCTTTTTGCTGTCGTCGACCTCTTCGAAGTCAGCATCGACCACATCATCGCCGCTCTTGCCGCCGCTGGTGCCGCCCGCTGCTGCGGCCGGATCTTCGGCTCCTGCCGCGCCCGCATCACCACCGGTCTGGCCACCGCCTGTACTCTTGTAAATGGCCTCACCGACCTTCATGACCACCTGACTGAGAGCCTGTGTCTTGTCCTTGATGGCTTGCAGATCTTCGCCATCCTTCACACTCTTGAGATCGCTCATCGCGGTATCGATCTGGCTCTTGAGTCCGGCGTCAATCTTGTCGGCATGCTCGCGCACCTGCTGCTCGGTGCTGTGCAGCAGGCTGTCAGCATGGTTACGGGCCTCAATCAGCTCGCGACGTTTCTGATCGCTCGCCTTATTGGCTTCAGCTTCCTTAACCATCTTCTCGATATCATCCTTGGACAGACCACCACTGGGCGAGATGCGCACCTGCTGCTCCTTACCCGTGGCGGTATCCTTCGCCGAGACCGAGACGATGCCGTTGGCATCGATATCAAACGCCACCTCGATCTTGGGTACGCCACGCGGGGCGGGCGGAATACCAGCGAGGTCAAACTGGCCGAGCAGCTTGTTATCGGCCGCCATTTCGCGCTCACCTTGGAACACGCGAATGGTAACCGCGCTCTGGTTGTCCTCGGCGGTGCTGAACACCTGACTCTTCTTGGTGGGAATAGTAGTGTTGCGGTCAATCAGGCGGGTAAACACCCCGCCCAGCGTCTCAATACCAAGGCTCAGCGGAGTCACATCAAGCAGGAGCACGTCCTTCACTTCGCCCTTGAGCACGCCGCCCTGAATGGCCGCACCCACCGCCACCACTTCATCCGGGTTCACCCCCTGATGCGGCTTCTTGCCAAAGAACTTTTCTACCGTCTCGACCACTTTGGGCATACGGGTCATACCACCGACCATCACCACTTCATCAATCTGGTCTTTGGTAATACCGGCATCCTTCAGCGCCGCTTCGCACGGGCCGATGCTCTTCTTGATGAGATCATCAACCAGCGATTCCAGCTTGGCGCGAGTGATGGTGAGGTTGAGATGTTTGGGACCGGATGCATCTGCTGTAATGAAGGGCTCATTGATCTCGGTCTGCATGGACGACGACAGCTCAATCTTGGCCTTTTCGGCAGCCGCCTTCAGGCGCTGCTTGGTCATCGGATCCGAGCGCAGATCAATCCCGTTCTCGCGTTTGAACTCCTCAGCGATCCAGTCGATGATGCGCTGGTCGAAATCTTCACCGCCAAGGAAGGTGTCGCCGTTGGTCGACTTCACTTCAAACACACCATCGCCAATCTCGAGGATGGAGACGTCGAAGGTACCACCGCCGAGATCATACACGGCAACGATGCCGCTCTTCTTCTTCTCAAGACCATAGGCCAGCGCCGCGGCGGTCGGCTCGTTGATGATGCGAAGCACCTCAAGGCCAGCGATGCGGCCAGCGTCTTTGGTGGCTTGGCGCTGCGCGTCGTTAAAATAGGCAGGAACTGTAATGACGGCCTGAGTCACTGGGGTACCAAGATACTTCTCGGCGGTTTCCTTCATCTTGACCAGCACCTGCGCCGAAACCTCGGGCGGGCTCATCTTCTTGCCGTCCACTTCAACCCACGCGTCGCCATTATCGCCACGCACGATCGGGTACGGAGCCTCTTTCTTCATCTTCTCGACCTGCGCGTCCTCAGCACGGCGACCGATCAGACGCTTGATGGCATAAAAAGTCTTCTTGGAGTTGGTCACCGCCTGACGCTTGGCCGCCTGACCGACCAGACGCTCGCCATCCTTGGCATAAGCGACGATAGATGGCGTGGTGCGCGCACCTTCGGTATTCTCCAGCACCTTGGGCTGGCCCCCTTCCATGATCGCCACGCAGGAATTGGTCGTACCCAGATCAATGCCGATAACCTTGCTCATGCTCTGCTCCTTCAAACAACCGCCCCGTTAGGCACGGTTTATTATTAAATATCAATGGGTTGGAAAAACATCCGCACCCAGCCCGCGTGGGACTTCTGGTATGTAGGCATGATTGCCCCCCGGCGCAAGGGTGGATTCCGGCTAAAGTCGGGTTTTGTCTTGTTTTTGTAGGTCCGCTTTTGTTAGGCTGCGCCATGACTGACACGAGCGCGCCACCCCCTCTGCTTGACCCACTTGCGGCGCACCCGGCACGAGTATTTGAGCACGCCAAAGCCAGTCAGCTCTCGTTTAACTGTTTTATTGCCAAGGCGAGTGCGGCCCTGTCCGGTGCCAGCGCCGGACTGCTGTGTGTCTTTGCGCTCTTTGCCGGAACCGGCGAGCGCCCGAGCAGCGCTTTTCCTTTGCTGGCGGGTGCGGTCCTGAATGGGGCTCTGGCTGCAAGTTCGCTGCGCAATCGCCGCCGTTGGCAACGCGAGATTCGTGGGCTAACCGACGATATCCAAAAGGATGCCCAGGTTGCATACCAGTTGGCCCGCTGCGGCTCTATGGCCCCGGTCAGCTTTACACCAGAGCACTACGCGGAGTATGGCTATGGCCTGTTTGAAGAACGAAAAGAAATCAACAAACTTCCCTGGTCCATCCTCGTGAGTACGGCGACAGGCTCTCTGGCATTAGCCGTACCGGCGATCGGCATGGCAAGCTCGATAGAGAAGACGCATACGCTGATCTGGGCGGTTCTCCTTGATGTGGTCGCAACTGCCTGCCTAGTCAGTATTTTTGCTGCTCGTAACCAACTGCCGCTGACTGAGCAGGGCGAAGCTTCGCTACTCGAGTATTACAAAAAGAACGGCCTTCCGCAATCTCTTGAGGAAGCTCAGGCCCAGTGGCGCCATAAGGTACGTGTGGCAGAAATTCGGCGCAGCGAGAAGAAACGTTCGTCCCTCGATTAATCAGGCCTTCGTATCAACCGCGCCGGTGCTGGGGGCTTTGGCCACCACTACTAGGGCTGGCCGCAACAAACGGTCGGCAATGGTAAAGCCGCTCTGATAGACTTGAATGACGGTACCGGGGGGCGCGTCCTTGCTCTCCACTTCCTGCATGGCTTGGTGGAAATTGGGGTCAAACGGCTGCCCCATGGCGGCAATCGCCTGCACACCGAATTTTTCAAACGCGGCGATAAGCTGCCGCTCGGTCGCCTCAACCCCGACCAGCAGATTCTTGATCTCGGGGCTAGTCTCTCGCTTCTCGGTCGGGACCGCGTCCAGAGCTCGGCGCAGGTTATCAGCCACCGCAAGCAGATCACGCGCAAAACTGGCGACAGCAAACTTGCGGGCATCCTCAATCTCGCGCTCGGCGCGTTTGCGAGCATTTTCGGCCTCAGCCAGCTGGCGGATGGTGCTTTCCTTAAACTGGGCGAGCTGTGCCTCAAGCTCGACCTCACGCGCCGACGGCCCGGTGGCGGGGGCCTCAGGCGGCGGGGTAACCGAATCAGCAGCTGGAGCCTCAGCGGTTTCGGGAGCGGAAGATGCGGGGTCTTTTTTCTGTCCAAACATGGCTAACAGATGGCGTTTTTTACCGGATTTTGCAAGTGGTCACTCATCCGCGCCGATAACCTTACGTAGCGCACGGGCGGTATAATCAACCAGCGGCACAATCCGGCCATAATTCAGCCGGGTGGGACCAATGACGCCAATGGCACCAATCACTGCATTATTACTGCCCACCAGCGGCGAAACGACCAGCGCACAGCCGGTATGGGTAAACAGACCATTCTCGGCACCAATAAAAACCTTCACCCCCTCGGCGGTACGGGTGGTGGCGAGCAGACGCTCGATATTCTCGACCGTCTCAAGCGCAGCAAACAGGCCGCGTAGCTGCTCGAGGTCTTCAACCGCAGTGACATTATTAAGTAGCTGCGCCTGCCCGCGTACGATCAACTGGCCGCCACCCGCTCCCGACCAGACCCCCACCCCGGCAGAAATCACTTTTTGTGTTAACTCATCCAGCTCATGGCGGCGCGCCGCCAGTTCAGCTTCTATACGCTTATGCGCATCTTGCAACGTATGACCAACCAGCCGGGAAGCAAGAAAATTCGAGGCCATAACCAGCGTAGACGCCGGGACACCAAGGGGAATATCAATCACCCGGTTTTCCACCTGCCCGTCATCGGTGACCAGCACCACCAGCGCCCGCCCAGCCGCCAGCGGCACAAACTCAATGTGCCGAAGCGGGCGATCTACCGTCGGTACCGCCAGCAATGCCGCTGTAGCCGACAAGCCTGAGAGCATGGAGGTCGCTTCGCCCAAGGCTGCTGTAAGACTCTTGCCTGAGCTTCGGCAGCGTTCCTCAATCTCGGTGCGCTCCTGCGCGCTGAGATCGCCCAGTTGCAAAATACCATCCACGAACAGCTTAAGACCCAGCTCGGTCGGCACCCGCCCCGCCGAAGTATGCGGTGCGTACAGCAACCCGCTCGCCTCCAGCGCCGCCATGACATTGCGAATGGAGGCGGGCGACAGACTGGCTACGCCAGCCCTATCCAGCTGGCTGGCGAGTGTGCGTGAGCCTACCGGCTCACCGGTTTCGAGATACAGCTCGACCAGATTGGCAAAAATGCTGCGGGCGCGGGCATCCAGCTCGGAAATCATGACCTTAATCTAGTGATTTGCTTTACTCGCGGCAATCGCTATAAAGCAGGCCTGTCCTTTGGAGAATCTCCCATGCGCCCGTCCGGCCGTACTGCTACCCAGCTTCGCCCCGTCAGCTTCACCCCCGGTTTTTCCCGCTACGCCGAAGGCTCGTGTCTGGTGAAGTTTGGCGAAACCCATGTGCTGTGCACCGCCAGCATTGAGGACAAGACCCCACCCTTTTTGCGCAATACCGGCCTTGGCTGGGTGACGGCTGAATATGGGATGCTGCCCCGCGCCACCCATGAGCGCACCGAACGTGAAGCGGCCAAGGGCAAGCAAAGCGGCCGCACGCAGGAGATTCAGCGCCTGATTGGCCGCGCCCTGCGCGCCGTGACCGATCGCAAGGCACTGGGCGAACGGCAGATTAAAGTGGACTGCGATGTGATTCAGGCTGACGGCGGCACCCGCACCGCCAGCATTACCGGCGGCTATATCGCCCTGCATCTGGCCTGTAAGCAGCTAGTAACGTTGGGTGTGATTCCGGCTATTCCGCTGACCGATACTGTGGCCGCCATCAGCTGCGGCATTTTTAATGGGGAGTGCGTAACCGACCTCGATTACGCCGAGGATAGCAAGGCCGGGGCCGATTCCAACTTTGTCTTTACCGGTAGTGGTAAACTGATTGAAGTGCAGGGCACCGCCGAGGAAGCCCCCTTTAGCGAGGAACAATTCCTTGAGCTACTGCGCCAAGCCAAAGCCGGAACGGCAGAGTTAACGCGACTGCAAAAAGCGATAATTGGTTAATTTCAGCGCTATCGGCTTGCTTTCGGGTGCTGAATTTCTCTAAATTCCCAGCATGGCTTATTTTCTCAACAAGAACCTTCCTGCCAACGCTACACACCGTGATGGCGAGTGCATGGCGTCAGCCATGCTTTCTGTCCTGCAAACGTTCAAGCCGGACACAACATTACGGGCCAGAGAACTCTGCGTTGCCAAGGCGTCAAATCGCCAAGGAATCACTATTCTTGAAGCAGCCTTAATGTTCAACGCCATGGGAATACCGAGCGCCGCCTTCACGCGCACATACAGCTCCGTTGCCACACCAACAAGTGTGTTCAGAAATGTATGGCAAATAGGTAAGATCGACCTAAAACGAGTACTTTTAAAACGGCAGCTTCATCCCACTGATCTTAAAAAAATGATGAGCGATCAGAAGGCCATTGTTATCTGCTGTACGGAAGAAGGCACGGATACCCACGCCCATTTATTAACTGGTTTTACGCGGGAACACTTTGTTTATCATGACTCGAGAAGCTCCCTTAGAACCCGGTCTGGGCACGGGTTTATCCCTCACGCAACACCGAATGCTCTAATGCATGAAGACGATCTTTGGGGCAGGTGGCACGGGCATGAGTATCACACAGTTGTCGTTTTTCCTCCGCGAGATAGCCCTGTGCGGGATATACTATACTGGGAAATCTCGTTAAAGGATATGATGCGTTATTGCTATGCCGTTAAGTTAAAAAAGGCTGGAAAACCTTATGAACATCTCACCTCCTCACCTCCTTCTCGCCACCCACAACGCGGGCAAGCTGGCCGAGATCAAGGCCCTGCTTGAGCCGCTGGGTTTTGTTGTGACCAGCGCGGGTGAGCTGGGCCTGCCCGAACCGGTGGAAGATGGCGGCAGCTTTACCGCTAATGCCCTGATTAAAGCCCGTGCCGCTTGTAGCGCGAGTGGCCTGCCCGCGCTCGCAGATGATAGCGGCTTGTGCATCAACGCCCTGAACGGCGCACCGGGGGTGGATACCGCCAACTGGACCAAGCACGGCCATGCAGGCCTGGCTGAGCTGCACAGCGCCATGAAAGACGACCCGGACAGGGCGGCACACTGCGTATGTGTACTAGCGCTGGTGTGGCCCGATGGAGCGGAAGAGCTTTTTGAAGGGCGCACCAGCGGTACTATTGTCTGGCCGCCACGCGGCGAGAACGGCTTTGGCTATGACGGGATTTTCCAGCCCGATGGAGAAAGCCGCACCTATGCGCAAATGACCAAGACCGAAAAAACAGGGGTTTCCCATCGTGGCAAAGCGCTTAAACTGCTGCTGAACCGTTTGGAGACCCTGACGACATGAGCCTCACCCCGGCCCACTGGCTGCCCGTTGTTCTGCTGGTCTTTTCCAATATCTTCATGACGGTAGCCTGGTATGGCCACCTGAAATATAAAACGGCACCGCTGCTCACAGTCATTGCGGTCAGCTGGCTGATTGCTCTGGTCGAGTATTGCTTGGCGGTTCCCGCCAATCGGATGGGGCATGGCGTCTATAGCGCCGCGCAGTTGAAAACCATTCAGGAAATCATCACCCTGATCGTTTTTGCCATCTTCAGCTGGACGGTGCTGGGGGAGAAGCTGGGTTGGAACCATGCGCTTGGCTTTGCCCTGATTGCCCTTGGGGCCTGGTTCATCTTTCATAAATGGTAACGCCGGACGCGCCCGGCTTCGGGCTTTATATTCACTGGCCATTTTGCCTGTCCAAGTGCCCCTATTGCGACTTTAACAGCCATGTGCGCGAACGTATTGATGCGGCGGCCTGGCAGAGTGCGTTACGGCGTGAACTGACCCATTGGGGAGAACAGACGCAAGGGCGCACCCTCACCTCGATTTTCTTTGGCGGTGGTACACCCTCCCTGATGCCGCCCGATACAGTGGCCGCACTGATCGAAGCCGCCCGACGCCACTGGCGCACGGATGACGCGCTGGAAGTGACACTGGAAGCTAACCCCACCTCGGTGGAAGCCGGCAAGTTTGCCGCCTTCCGGCAGGCCGGCGTGAACCGCGTAAGCGTGGGCATACAGGCGCTACGGCCCGAGGCGCTGCAGATGCTTGGTCGCCAGCATGATGTGACGCAGGCCCGGCGCGCCGTGGGGCTGGCCGCTCAGCATTTTGAGCGTTTCTCCTTCGACTTGATTTATGCCCGGCCCGAGCAATCGGTTGCCGACTGGCGCAAGGAACTAAGTGAGGCGCTCAGTTTTGGTGCCTCGCATCTCTCGCTCTATCAGCTGACCATCGAGCCCGGGACGCAGTTTGCTACGCTGTTTGCACGCGGTGACCTGCGCATTCCTGATGAGGAAACCGGTGCCGCGCTATATGAGCTAACACAAGAGCTGTGTGAGCAAGCGGGCCTGCCCGCCTACGAGATCTCCAATCATGCGCGACCCGGACAGGAATGCCGCCATAACCTGACCTACTGGTATTATGGCGACTATATCGGGATTGGTCCCGGTGCGCATGGTCGCGTTACCGTGCGCGGGCAGAAGCTGGCCACTCGCACCCACCGTGCGCCCGAAGAATGGCTTAAACGTGTTACTGCAGATGGCACCGGCGTGACCGAACAGACCCCGATCCCTCGCGCTGAACAACTTGATGAATTCCTGCTGATGGGTCTGCGCACGCATAGCGGCATCAGCCGGGCGCGACTAAGGAGCGACTTCGGCGCGGATGTAGAGACCCTGCTGCGGGCGGAGAGAGTGCCCACCTTGCAAAAGCATGGCTTGGTCGAGCTCACACCGACCCACCTACGCGCCACAGCAGACGGGCGGTTGAAACTAAACGCCCTGCTTGCCGAACTGGCCGCCTAACCCCACGGGGTGTCTTTCTTCCGACCAAACGGTGATGGGGGCGCCGGGCCGGCCATGGTCGGCTTGGGAGCACGACGGTGCTGCACGAGACCCGGAGCCGAAATTTGTTCGCTCAGCTCCTTCCCTGTCACGGGGTCGATCGCGATACCATCAACCTCGCGGATGTGAATATAGCTCAGGTTATTGGTGCGGGCGACCTTGTACAAATTCTCGATCTGTCCGGTGCCGTCAAAAATCATTGGTGCGCCACCTTGTGTACGCATCATGACCTGATTGGCACCTTCACCATAGGTCAGACTGGCCGCAGCAATCTTGGCCTGCGGCCCGGCGATCAGGCCAGTGAGATTGGCGCCATCCATATTCATCGGGCCTTGTGGCGTAATAACGTCACGCATATCCACGCCGTGCCGGAACCACACATTGGTAAAGTTGGCTCCGCTCAAATCGGCGGCATTAAACTGAACATTACTCCACGTACTGTTAGCCGCTTGCAGGTTGCGCATACTCAGGCCCTGACCGGGGCGACCAAAACTGGCGTCATTCACCTGCGCGCCATTCATTTTTACATCATCAAAATTGCTATCCGGCCCAGCGACATGGAAGTCACCCAGCTTGGCTCCCTCAAGCTTGGCTCCACGCGCCCACATATTATGCACCTGTATATCCGTCCAAGAGCTGCCGCTAAAATCGGCATTCGCGATGTTGAGATTCTCGGCGCGGATGCCTTCAAACTTAACGCCCGGCGCCTCGGCCCCGGCCATATGTACGTTGAGCATCGTGCAGTTCTGGAACTTGGTTTTATCATCACCAATAAAGCCATTGAGATTGACGTTCTCGAAATGTGAGTTGCGTAGCCGCGCCCCTTTGAGGTTCAACCCTTCGGCATCGACATTTTCGAACTTGCAGTCTTCGATCTCGCACTTGGCCATGTTGGCGCCGCGCAGGTCGACATTGGTGAACTTGAAGCCCTTGAAGCTCATCCCTTCAAGGTCAGCCCCTGCCAGATTCACCACTTTCTTGGTGGGATCGGTGGTGGTCTCCGCTTCCTTCAGCTTCTGAGCGATCAGCGCTTCAGGCGATACCGCCGCGCCCTGCATGAGAATACGCCCTTCCCGGTCGCGAATGGTTTGAAGGGGCAGACCTGCCTGAGGGTCGGTCGGCTTATCCAGTCCGCTGTAATCACGGTGCCGATCCGCCAGTGTATCGATCTCGGCGCGGATGCGGCCATAGTCATAGGCACTGTCGAGCGCGCGACGCTCCTGCCCCGGTGCCACAAAGCGATCAAAGGTGCCGCGGTTCTGGAGCAGGCTGGCAGCTCCGCCGGGCACCATGATGTCCGGCGAGCGCTTTTCCTGTTCGGGCGAAATGAAGCGGGCGAGGTAATCGTTTGCCGTCAAGGCACGGCCACTGCCATCATCACGGTGGGAAATCAGGCGGGCCATGGACGTGGGCGAAAGATCGCCATTGCGGCTGGCATTGTCGGCCGCATCCGGACCATAGGCGCGGAAATTTCCCAAGGCATAGGGCGACACAAAGCCCAGCGCCATGCGGGCGAGTTCAGCACCTGCCGCAACCCCTGAAATAAATGGGGGAACACCCGCCGCCGAGGCCACCAGATGGATCGCCCCGGCTGTCCCAAGCGAGGCGGCAGTACGCGAAAAATTTTTACTCAGGCCCACGTCTGTCTCCCCCGCCAATGGCTAGGGTTAACATAGCAAACAAAGTTTAAGCTTTGCCAAAGACTTCGCCTAAACTTTACGGCAAATCACCGGCAAAAATACAAAAACATATTATTAAACAGTTGGTTAGAAAGAATCTATTCGCCGCTCGCGATGCGCTCGACTAATTGCTTGACGGTGGGGATAAAGCCATTGGCATACCACGGGTCATTGGCAAAGCGATAGGCATTGTGCCCGGCGAACATCAGCTCATCCTCGCAATTGTCGCTGTGGGCAATGTTCTGCAGGGTCTTCTGGATGCAGAAGGAGCGTGGATCAGCCTTCTTGCCGGTGGTATTGCCCTCATGCTGGCTCCAGTTGGAGAACATACAGGCGGACAGACACCCCATACAATCAACCTGATCTTTCAGGATCATGGCGCCGCGTTCCGGCGTAACAAAAATGAGCGTATTGTCCGGCGTTTTCATTTCTTGCGTAAAGCCATGGGCGATCCATGCTTCGGCGCGCAGCTTGTCGGCCGGCGTCACATAGACCGGGCGCTTGCGCGGGCCCACCAGCAGCTCGGCCGTATGCTGGCCCACCGCTTCGGCCGAATACGGAATCTGCCGCTCGGAGCGCTCGGTCAGCTCCTTGAGGAACGGGTTCTTGACGGCGGAGGAGTAGAAGCCCGTGGGGGAGAAGCGCTGCAGATAGATATCGCCCTTCTTGAGCGTGAGCAGCTTGTGCTTCCACGCGTCCGAAATCGGGCTTTCCTTGGTCAGGAGCGGGCGGGTGCCAAACTGGAACGCGACCGGGCCGATCTCGGGATTATCGAGAAAATGCGTCCATTCCTTGATCCACCACACACCGCCAGCCATAACGATGGGGATCTTGTCCAGACCGAACTCATTCATCTGCTTGCGCAGATCGCGCACGCGCGGGTACGGGTCTTCCGGCTTTTCCGGGTCTTCCGAGTTGGACAGACCGTTATGGCCACCGGCCAGCCACGGGTCTTCATAGACCACGCCACCCAGCCACTCGGGGAACTTCTTATATGCCCGCATCCACAGAGCGCGGAAGGCACGGGCAGAAGAAACGATGGGGTAGTAATATGCGCCATAAGAGGAGGCAATCTCGGCCACCTTATAGGGCATGCCCGCACCGCAGGTTACACCGTGCACCAGCCCTTTGGCACCCTCCAACACCCCATGCAACACGCGCTCGCAGCCACCCATCTCCCACAGCACATTCATGTGGATACGGCCTTTGCCGCCTGAAATATCATGAGCACGGCGAGCCTGATGGATGCCACCCTTGATGGAGAAGGCCAGCAGCTCCTCATGCCGTTCGCTACGGGTTTTGCCATGGTAAATCTGCGGCACGATGTTGCCGTTATCGTCGGTATAGTCGGCATTGACGCCCGAGAAGGTGCCGATGCCCCCCGCCGCGGCCCACGCGCCCGAGCACTCGCCGGTGGACACGGAAATGCCCTTGCCACCTTCGACCAGCGGCAGAACCTCCTGACCGGACATGACGAGCGGGCGCAGACCCTTGAGCATTGCAATACCTCCTCAATTGACGGGGCCTGTTATAGGCAGTTTTGCGCCAACGCGCCAGAGTTTTAGACAGCTTGCCGCACTGTTTTATCGGGATAATTCGGCCCGCAGGTCGCCGGGTGCATCGGTAAACAGGGCCGCAATCCCCCAGTCAAACAACTCCTTAGCGCGGGCGGCTTCATTAACCGTATAAGCCAGCAGTGGCAACTCGCGCCCGAGCGCCCGGTGCATCACAGCACGGAACTGCGTGAAGCGGGATGGATCAGGAATCAGCTCATGATTGAGATGCAAGGTATGCGGCTGGAGCTGGAGCAGCCATGCACTCAGATCAGGCCAGCTGTCATCATGCGCGTCCTCAGCCGCCAGCTGATGCAACAGAAACCCGCAAGCCGCTTCGGGTACCGCCTCGCGCACCACCTGCACGGCGTAGGGTGAGAAGCTGGAGAACAGTATGTTATCCCAGTTCCCCTTGCGCACGGCAGCGACATCTTCCAACACCCGGCGGGCGGTGAGCTGCGCTAGCGCTTCATCGGTCCCGGCGCTCAGCTTGATCTCGATATTCATACCAAGGCCCAACTCGTCGCACAGCGTCATCGTCTCGGCCAGTGTAGGCACCTTCTCGCCGGCAAAGGCTGGGGCAAACCAGCTACCGGCATCCGCAGCGCGCAGCTCCTCAAACCCCAGAGTATTAAGAGGCCGATCGCCCAGATCGGTGGTGCGACCGGCGGTATCGTCATGGAAAATCACCGCCGGAGCCAGCAGCTCGCGCGTAAGGGTGGCATCAAACTCGACCCAACGCGCGCCTTTGGCCTTGGCCTGCCGAAAGGCCGCCAGCGTGTTCTCCGGCGCGTAACGGCGATCACCGCGATGGGCAATGAGTTGGGGGAGGGTAATCATGCTTTTAAAATATCAGGACTACGGGTCTTGGCCAGCCCTGTGATTTGTAACAACAGTGTCACACTTCCTCCGTCTGCTTTCGGCTAATGTGCGCGCGAAACAGGAAAGGACGGAAGATGAAGATAATGACTAAAGAGAGATGGATAAATGCGGGAATTATCGCCTTTGCAGGAGCACCGCTCTGGCTAACCGGTACCTTTGCTCTGATCAACCCCCATGACATGGTCCTGATTGACCAACGCGGGGGCAGGCTCAGCCGCATGACCAGCACCATGGAGTGTCAGCAGCGCGGTGGCTGCTTCAGTTTCGATAAAACTGGGCGAATTGAACAAACGGTAGGTGTTGGTAATAGTTGGATTTACCGGTTTAACGCACAAGCCAAGCCCCGCATCACCCACGCTATTGCAGCACCAAAGCTGGGCGGTGTGATGCAGAATGATCTTAAATCTCCTGATGCAGCTCATATCGCCCACGCCCATAAACTGCACCAGACCGCTTGTGCAGTCGTGAGAGAGCATAAGCTTTCGGGCTATCAAGCACTGAATTGTGGTTGAATAAAAAGCGCCCTCGCTTTCGCGAAGGCGCTTTGTTCTAACTTATTGATTCAACTTAGCCTGCCGTGGCAGTCGGTGCGGCGGGGGGCTGCTGGCTGAGGTCAGCGCCCGTAGCCTGATCCACCACCTTCATCGAGAGGCGGATCTTGCCACGGTCGTCAAAGCCCAGGCACTTGACCTTCACCACGTCGCCCTCTTTGACCACATCGCTGGTCTTGGCTACGCGCTGCGGGGCCAGCTCCGAGATGTGCACAAGGCCATCCTTGGCGCCGAGGAAGTTGACGAAGGCACCGAAGTCCATGACCTTGACCACCTTGCCGGTGTAGATCACGCCCACTTCCGGCTCGGCCACAATGCCCTTGATCCAGTTGATGGCGGCATCGGCGGCCTTCTGCTCGACGGCGGCGATCTTGATGGTGCCATCATCCTCGATGTCGACCTTGGCGCCGGTCTGCTCGACGATTTCGCGGATCACCTTGCCGCCCGTGCCGATCACCTCGCGGATCTTGTCCTTGGGGATCTGGATGACGGTGATGCGCGGTGCGTTGGCGTTGACACCTTCGCGGGCACCGGTAATAGCCTTGGCCATTTCGCCCAGAATGTGCAGACGCCCATCCTTAGCCTGGCGCAGGGCGATCTCCATGATCTGCGCATTGATCGAGGTGATCTTAAGGTCCATCTGCAGGCTGGTGATGCCGCTTTCGGTACCCGCCACCTTGAAGTCCATATCACCGAGATGATCTTCATCACCCATAATGTCGGACAGCACGGCAAAGCGCTCACCTTCCTTGATGAGACCCATGGCGATGCCCGCAATCGGACGAGCCAGCGGCACACCGGCATCCATCAGCGCGAGCGAGCTGCCGCACACCGTGGCCATGGAGCTTGAGCCGTTGGACTCGGTGATCTCGCTGACCAGACGCATGGTGTAGGGGAATTTCTCCTTGCTCGGCAGCAGCGGATGAATGGCGCGCCACGCCAGCTTGCCATGGCCGATTTCGCGGCGACCGGGGCTGCCCATGCGGCCCGTCTCGCCCACCGAGTAGGGCGGGAAGTTGTAGTGCAGCATGAAGTGCTCGCGGTATTCGCCCTCGAGCGCGTCGATGATCTGCTCATCCTGCCCGGTGCCAAGCGTGGCCACCACCAGCGCCTGTGTCTCGCCGCGGGTGAACAGCGCCGAGCCATGGGCACGGGGCAGCACACCAACTTCGCTGACGATGGGGCGCACGGTCTTACCGTCGCGGCCATCGATACGCTTGCCGGTATCGAGGATATTGAAGCGCACAATTTCGGCTTCCACATCGTGCAGAGCAAGGCCCAGCGCTTCCGGCGGCAGGGTATCATTGGCCATCTCAGCCTTGACCTTTTCCTTCACCGCGCCAACGGCGTCATAGCGCACGGCCTTCTGGACGTTGCCATAAGCGGCACGCAGCTCGGCACCATACTTGGCCTTGATCTGCTCCTTGAGCGCCTTGGCATCATAGCCCGGATTGGGCAGCGGCCAGGCTTCCTTGGCGGCCTGCTCGGCCAGTTCGATGATGGCCTGAATAACCGGCTGGAACTGCTGGTGACCGAAGGTGACCGCGCCGAGCATGATATCTTCGCTCAGCTCCTGCGCTTCGGATTCCACCATCAGCACACCCTCTTGCGTACCAGCGACAACGAGATCGAGCTTGTTGGCGGCATCGGCCTGCTGGCTGCTGGTAGGATTGAGCACATATGCGCCGTTCATATAGCCTACACGTGCGGCGCCAATGGGGCCCATGAACGGCACACCCGACAGGGTAAGCGCGGCTGAACAGCCAACCATGGCCACGATGTCGGCATCATTCTCGAGATCAACGCTCAGCACGGTGGCGATGACCTGTGTTTCATTGCGGAAGCCGTCGGCGAACAGCGGACGGATCGGACGATCGATCAAGCGGCTGACCAGCGTTTCCTTCTCGCTCGGGCGCCCTTCGCGTTTGAAGTAACCACCGGGGATTTTGCCAGCGGCAAAGGCTTTTTCCTGATAATTCACGGTGAGCGGGAAGAAGTCGATGCCTTCCTTGGCCTTGCGGGCAGCCACAACGGTGCAGAGCACGGTGGTGCCGCCATAGGTAGCCACCACAGCCGCGTCAGCCTGACGGGCGATCTTGCCGGTTTCGAGGATCAGGCTGCGCCCGCCCCAGTTGATTTCCTTACGATACACGTTGAACATTCGTCTCTCTCTTCCTTCTGCGTGCGGCCCCTATGGCCACCCGACCGGGCACCCTGTCCCGGATTTATGGTTGGAGCACCCTATGCGCCCCGTTCGTCTCAGCACCGTGCTGAAATTTTCCATTCGGCCTGAGCCGAAAAAACTCTCGGATGATTCCCTTTGTCTCGTCGGTCATTGGCTCGGGAACAGCGTCCGTATTGGTAAGCCAGCGATAGGCCATATGTTCTTCCGATAGGCGTACGACCAGAGGAGTATCACACAAAACGTGAAACGTGAGTTGCTCCGTTGGTTTCCCGCTCCCGGAAAGATATCTGAAAGATGCCAGCATCGGGCCAATCTCACGAACTTGCGCCCCGACCTCTTCGCTCACCTCACGCCGCAACGCGTCTGCAAGAGACTCGCCGCTTTCAACATGACCAGAAGGGACTTCCCAATGAAAAGGCAAAAACTCATCTGCAGCTCGCTGCAAGAGCAACAGGCGCCCATCACCATCGGTGATGAAAGCGCCTGCAATAATACGTTCAGACTGAGCTGGAGTCATTAACCACGCAGACCGAGCTTCTTGACGATCGCCTCATACTGGGCGGTATCGCGGTCCTTGAGGTAGTCGAGCAGCTTGCGGCGGGTGGCCACCATCTTGAGCATGCCGCGACGGCTGTGGTGATCCTTCTTGTTGACCTTGAAATGCTCGGTCAGCACCTTGATGCGGTGCGAGAGCACAGCGATCTGGACCTGCGGCGAACCGGTATCGTTCTTGCTGGTGGCAAATTCTTTCATCAGCTCGGCTTTGCGAGCAACCGTAATCGACATCGTTCACTCCTATGAGTTAGAAGGTTACTGGTTGAGTACCCGCACCGCGCGGAACTCCCCGGCTACGACCTCGCCAAGCGCTACCGTTTTCCCCGCATACAGCGCGACCACCGGGCAATGCCCGTGTCGCGCTGGCTCGGGCAGAGCCAGCAGCCGCTCGCGGCCGGTAAACTGGAGCAGGCTGATCCGCCGTCCCAGTCGCAACCACTGTGCCTCTTGCTCCGTGAGGGAAAGCGCCGGGATGTCGTCTAGCGCGGTCTCGATCGGCAGCAGAAGCTGTGCAGCGGGGGTGTTTTGCACTTTTTGCGTTAAGGAGTCCAGCGAAATCGCGTTTTCCTCCGTAAAACGACCCACCTTGAGGCGGCGCAAGGCGGTAAGATGGCCGACTGTGCCAAGCTTAACGGCAAGGTCACGCGCCAGCGAGCGTACATATGTGCCCTTGCCGCAAGCCACTTCAAAGGTCGCGTGATCGGAATCATCCAACTGAATCAAGGTGAATTCGTTAATTTCGACTTCGCGGGCCGCCAGCTCCACCACCTCACCCGCGCGGGCAAGATCATAGGCACGCTCACCATCCACCTTGATGGCCGAGTAGGCCGGGGGCGTTTGCATAATGCGACCAACGAAAGAGGGTAAGGCCGCCTTGATATGTTCGGGCGATGGACGCACCGGGCTGGTGGCAATCACCTGCCCTTCCCTATCATCGGTGCTGGTCTGCTCGCCCCATTTAATGGTGAAGCGGTAACGCTTGGCGGCATCCATCACATAGGCCACTGTCTTGGTGGCCTCGCCAAAGGCCAGCGGCAATATGCCAGTGGCGAGCGGATCGAGTGTGCCGCCATGCCCGGCTTTGGCCGCACCCAAAATGCGCCGCGCCGCGCCGAGCGCCTGCGTGCTGGTCATGCCCGCTGGTTTATCGAGCGCCAGCCAGCCGTTGAGGGGGATGCCTTTGCGTTTCAATTTGGGCCCGTTGGCCGGGAAAGTTTTTTCAGCAGACCTGACACAGCGGCGCTGGCACCAGCTTCGCGGCTGACCTGATGCTCTTGAAACGCAGCGGCCTGCGGATCGCCCGCAAAAGATATCTCAATATGGCTGGCGACAAGCTGAATAAAGCTCGCCACCTTCCTGTTAACATCGGAATTGTCTCCGCCAATGGGAGAGTGGAAATCTGAACGCTGCGTATAAGCGACCAGCGCCCGCAAGTCTTCTACTGACTCTGTCTGCTGCAAAGCTTCAATCGTCCCTAACAAGACAGTGCGCCCAACCCCTTGCGGGGCATTCCCCAGTTTCATCGGAGCATCTCGCAACACCAACCCTTCAGCAACATCGGCACTAAAATCCTCCGGCTCAAATCCTGCCAAAAGGGCTTCAAGCGTGGCGATGCGGTCGAGTTTATGGGTTTCATAATTGCTCATTTTTTCTAGATCTCTCAGTCTGCTTTCCCCAAATCCTTCGCCACCACCGGGTCTTTGAGCGCACGTTCGATGGTCTCGGCATAATCGAAAGACTCATCGGGCTGGAAGTGCAGCTCAGGCGCGTGGCGCATTTTTACGCTATGGGCCACCGCACTGCGCAGTTGCGGCGCACAGCGCTTGAGCTCTTTAAGCATGGGCCGTGGATCGCCGCCGCCAAAGGGAGTGACAAACACCGTGGCGTGAGCCAGATCGGGGCTCATGCGCACTTCCGTCACCGTGACTTTGAGCTTGGCCAACACCGGATCATGCACTTTGCCGCGCATGAAAATATCGGCCAGCGCGTGCTGAACGGCCGCACCCATTTTGAGCGGGCGCGCGCTGGCGGTGCGGGGAGAGCGAGTGGAAGGCTTCATCTCTCTCACGCCGTCTTCAGCTCGCGCGCCACTTCTTCCATCTCGTAGGCTTCGATGATGTCTCCTTCGCGGATATCGTCGTAAGCCTCAAACGCCATGCCGCACTCAAAGCCATCCTTAACCTCTTTGACTTCGTCCTTGAAGCGCTTGAGGGTCTTGAGTGTACCGGTGTGGATAACCACGTTGTCGCGCAGCAGGCGCACGCCCGCACCGCGCTTGACCATGCCGTCGGTGACCATACAGCCAGCCACCTTGCCGTACTTGGTGATGTTGAACACCTGACGGATGACCGCATGACCGATGAACTTCTCGCGCAGGGTGGGCGCGAGCAGGCCGGTGAGCATCGCCTTCACATCGTCAATGACTTCATAAATAATCGAGTAGTAGCGGATATCGAGGCCGTCGCGCTTAGCGATATCCCGCGCCTGCGGGTTGGCCCGCACGTTAAAGCCGATAATAAGAGCCTTGCTGGCGCTGGCCAGCGTCACATCGCTCTCGGTGATAGGACCGACAGCGGCGTGCAGCACCTTGGCCCGCACTTCGCTGCCCTCACCCGTGAGCTTTTCAAGCGCACCGGCAATAGCTTCGATGGACCCATGCACATCACCCTTGATGACGACCGGCAGTTCCTTGATTTCGCCCGCCTTGATCTGGGCGAACATCTGGTCGAGACTGCCACGGGCGGTTGCCACGGCGGCTTTCTCACGGCGCTGACGGTCGCGGAAGTCGGCCACTTCGCGGGCGCGGGCTTCGGTTTCCACCACCACCAGATCATCGCCCGCCTCGGGCGTACCGGTGAGACCCAGCACTTCGACCGGGACGGCCGGACCGGCATCCTTCACATTGGTGCCACGATCATTGACGAGCAGACGGACACGACCCCACTCGGTACCGGCGACAAAGATATCGCCCACCTTGAGGGTGCCCTTTTGTACCAGAACGGTCGCCACGCTGCCGCGACCCTTCTCCATGCGGGCCTCCACCACAGTGCCCTGCGCCATACGATCGGGATTCGCCTTCAGATCCATCACCTCTGCTTGCAGCAGGATGGTTTCCAGCAGTTTGTCGAGATTCATGCCGGTTTTGGCCGACACTTCGACATCCATGACATCGCCGCCCATCTGCTCGACCACCAGCTCATGTTGCAGCAGATCGTTACGGATCTTCTGCGGATTGGCACCGGGCAGGTCGCACTTGTTGATTGCCAGTACGATGGGCACCTTGGCTGCCTTGGCATGGGTCAGCGCCTCAATGGTTTGCGGCATGATGCCGTCATCGGCAGCCACCACCAGAACTACAATATCGGTGAGGTTGGCGCCACGGGCGCGCATCTCGCTGAAGGCGGCATGGCCCGGGGTATCGATAAAGGTGATCTTCTGACCATCCTTCACGCTGACCTGATAGGCACCGATATGCTGGGTAATACCGCCCGCTTCACCCGCTGCCACCTGGGTCTTGCGGATCGCATCAAGCAGCGAGGTTTTACCGTGATCGACATGGCCCATGATGGTCACAATCGGCGGACGGGCCACCATGGTTTCAGCTGTATCTTCAGCGCCGGTCAGGCCCTCGAGCACGTCGGTGGCCGCCACACGCTTGAACTTGTGGCCGAACTCGCCCACCACCAGCTCAGCGGTATCGGCATCAATAGTCTGGGTAATGGTCACCAGCATACCCATCTTCATCAGGCACTTGACCACATCGGCCCCGCGCTCGGCCATACGCCCGGCCAGCTCACCCACGGTGATGACTTCCGGGATAATGACTTCGCGGATGATTTTTTCCTTTGACTTGTTCTGATCCATATAAGCCTGACGCGCCTTTTCGGCCCGGCGTCGGATGGAGGCGATGGAGCGGCGGCGCACGCCGTCTTCCCCGGAAATAGCCGCGCCAATATCGACGCGATCATCGCCACGGGGGCGACCCAGCGTACGGGTGGGACCCTTACGCACATTGCGACGACTGTCGTCTTCGCTCTCGGTGCGCAAGCCCGGTGGTGTGGCCATGCCACCTTCAAAGCGGGGTTCTTCGGTTGTGCTGGCAGTGGCTCCGCGGGCGGCGGCACGGCGCTTGGCGGCCTCTTCCTGCTGACGCTTCAGCTCGGCCTGCGTGGCGGCCTGGCGCTCCTGCTCCTTGATGCGGCGCAGCTCTTCCATCTCGGCTTTACGCAAGGCATCGCGATCCAGCGGGCGGGCGGCACCGGTCTCAGCCGCCGCGGGTGCGGCGGGCGGCGGAGCAACCGGCCGGTTCAGCTCGGCAATACTGGGTTGGCGTGGCGTTTCGGTTCGCTGACTGTTTTCCTGCAAGGCTTTGAGGGCCCGCTGGCGCGCCTCACGCTCATGATCGGTGAGTTGAGGTGCGGTGCTGGCGCGGATGGTAGCCTGACGCGCAGCCGACGGTGCCCCCGTTGCCACAGGCGCGGCGGCCGGTGTGTCGGGACCATGCGTGCGCTTCTTTTTCACTTCAACGGCCACTGCCTTGGAGCGCCCATGACTGAAGCTCTGGCGCACCATGCCATCCGGGGCACCCTTGGGCTCGACCTTCAGGGTCGGGCGCGCGGACAGGGAAAGGACCTTCTTGCCGCTGTCATTAGTCTGATCTGCCATAGCTTCCTCACTTCACCGTCTGTTCACACATCATGATCCGAGCAGTTGGGCCAACCGCTGGCACTCAACCTGCAATCGCAAACTCCACTGGCCTTGGCGAATACCGACAAACACCAGACTCTCCCGCCCCAGCGCCACCGACAGCTCGGCGGTATTGAACAGGTCCACCACCGGAACGGCCGCCAGCAGATGGTCCAGCTTGTGCTGGACCTCACTGGGCGCATTGCGGGCAATCAGAACCAAACCAGCGCGCTGCGCCTGCAGAGCCTGTTTGACAAAATCGTGCCCGAGATCCACTTCCCACGCCCGCCGCGCCAGCCCGAGTGTGCTCAGGCAGGCCCGCCGCGCCAGTACCACGACCTGATCGATCAGGGCGGGAGGAACAACGGCCGTCTGCTGGGCAGCCCGACTGAATGCATTCTGCACGATTGCGCGCATCAGCTCATTCCGGCGCGCCAAGACCCAATAGCCACGACCGGGTAAGCTCTCGTGCAGATCCGGGGTCACAACATGTTCGGGACCGAGCACAAAGCGGATCATCCGCTCATGGGGATGAATCTCGCCGGTGACAATGCACCGCCGCAGGCCGGAGCCGCGCCCGCCCACCTCTTCCGGCTCGCGGGCAACAATGGCCGCATCAATGCTGTGCGCGGCATCGGGCAAGCGACTAGTCACACCGCGCGCAGCAACCTGCCGCGCAATCTCCTGCCCCAGAACGACATCCAGCGGAACAGCGTCCGGCGCAGTCGGCAACGCCGATCCCGGCATATCCTGCAGGGTAGCGAAAGCGCGCAGCGCCTCACCGTCTGGCTTATCGGTAAACTCGCTGGATGCAGCGATCATGACAAGCCCCTCCGCCCATGGCTCAGGCGGCCGCGCCGGGCTTGCCGCCCGAAGCGCCGTCGGTGAACCAATGCGCACGTGCCGCCATCACCACGGCGTTGGCCTGATCAAGGCTGAGCGAACCTGTGCCCAGCGCCTCAATCAGCTCATCACCCGCCAGATCGGCCACATCATCCAGTGTCTTGATGCCTTTCTCGCCGAGCAGCACGACCTGCGCCAGCTTAAGACCCGGCAACGCAGCCACCGCATCGGTCACACCCAGCTCCTTGCGCTTGGCGTCGGCCTTGGCCGCTTCCGCCGCGAGCCAGCTTGCAGCACGAGTCTTCAGCTCTTCCGCAATGGTTTCGTCCAGACCTTCGATCCCGGCGATATCATCAAGACTTGATGCCGCCAGCTCGTCCACCTGGGTGAAGCCTTCGGAAACCAGCAACTGGGCCAACACCTCATCTACATCCAGCGCGGTGCGGAACAGATTGG
>ERZ761603.123-NODE-123-length-66805-cov-14.548704_pt1 | contig 66805 bp, 55 predicted proteins | sample MGYA00511879_ERZ761603 | MGnify/ENA primary metagenome ERZ761603 (study PRJEB28899, sample SAMN02850040) | bioreactor sludge metagenome | biome: EBPR Sludge; feature: EBPR Bioreactor; material: flocular biomat | place: Australia: Thorneside Wastwater Treatment...
ATCATCGGCCCGCCCCCGCCGATCGTTCGGCGGGCCGATGATGCCGACATCGTCTCTCGCATCGACGGCCTGATCGGAGAACTCGGAGGACAGTCCGGGAGTTTTGAGGCGAAACTGATCCGCGACATGGTGCAGACGGCCCTCAAACTCATACCCGATGGACGCGACACGGGCGAGATCAAGTTGATGACCAACGCGCTGAAGGAACTGCGGTACGCCTACCGCATCTTCGGCAAGTACAAGGAACCGCACAAGGTCACGATCTTCGGCTCGGCACGCACACCCGAGACACACCCGGACTACACCGCCTGCGTCGAGTTCAGCCGCCTGATGGCCGAGGCGGGGTGGATGGCGATCACCGGCGCGGGCGGGGGCATCATGCAGGCCGGGCACGTCGGACCCGGCCGGGCCGCGAGTTTCGGTGTCGCCATCCGCCTTCCCTTCGAGCAGAACGCGAATATCGTCATCAAGGGCGATGAAAAACTCATCAACTTCAGGTACTTCTTCACCCGCAAACTGATGTTTCTCAGCCAGGCCGAGGCGGTGGTCCTCTTCCCAGGCGGGTTCGGCACCATGGACGAGGCCTACGAGACGCTCACACTGGTGCAGACCGGCAAGGCAACTCCGATGCCCATCGTGCTGGTCGAAGGGGCGAACGGCACGTATTGGAAAGCGTGGGATGAGTGGGTGCGGAGGGAACTGGTTGACCGGGGGTGGGTCAGCCCCGAAGATCCGAGCATTTACTATCTCGCCAAAGACCCGCACGATGCGGCGAAACACATCATCCGCTTCTACCGGAACTATCACTCCTCCCGTTACGTCAAGGATGATTTCGTGATCCGGCTGCGGAACCCGATCGCTCATGCCGACGTGAAGATCCTGGAACGCGATTTCGATTCCCTGATCAAGGACGGCGGCATGAGACTCTCCGGCCCGCTCGAAGGGGAGACGGATCACCTCACACGACCGCGTATTGTCTTCCGTCACAACAAAAACAAGTACGCCATCCTGCGGCAGTTGATCGACCGAATCAATGACCTGGAGCCGGCGGTGTGAGCCCGCGGATGAGATTCATTGGGTCGAGGTCGTTGTACGCGGCGGCATGCCTCGCCGCGTTTGTCATCTTCGCCGGTTGTGAAGCACCCACCGCGACGGATCAGAGCGCACAGATTGGGTCTTCCGGCCCGCCGGGAGTGGAGGTTGCGTGGCTGGTCGTTGACGACCGGATCGTTCCCCCAGCTCCCCCGCCGCCACCCGTGCGGGCGGGATCTCCCGGGAGCGATGCCGCGCCCAAGCCCCCGCCTCCGGACACGACCATGACGCTGGAGGCGGCTCTTGCTCCGTACGCCGACCGCCCGGTACCGTTGCCGGATACGTGCCTGGAGGCATGGAAGGCGTGCGGATTCGACGTGTACAGCATCCCCGCGGCCGATGTCCCTTCGCTGCGACGGGTGCTGCGTCTGGCCGGTCCAGAACAGCGCCAGATGGTTCTCGCGACCGGCAAATGGAGCGAGATCGCACGCGGGGCCGAGTGCCGCGGCGTGCAACCCGTGCAGACCGATACGGGCGAGTTTGACGTGAGGGGTGGGCTGTTCAGACTTTTGATGCGCTGTTGGGCCGCCCCGGGCGGAGAGGCCGGCACGACAGGGATGCTGCAGGTCGAGTTCGTCCCACAGCATCTCGACGCGGCCAACGTTCGGCCCGGCGGCGGGTCACAGACTGCACCACCGGGGATCGCGCCGGCACGCGAAGGCACCAACTTTGAACGCCTCTTCTGCGATGCGAACCTGGCGCGAGAAAGTGTGCTTCTCATCACGTCGAAGGCGACCCGGCCCGCCGCGGATCCCGCGTCATCGGATCGTCCTTTCGGCCCCGACATTCCCGAGGCGACATCGCTGGCGAGGGCCATCCTGACCGACGCGATGGGTGGTGGTGAAGGTCGAGTTCGTCGTGTGCTGATTTTGACGGCCACACCGCCCGACGGGTTCACGCTTACAGGCCGATAAAGAGCGGGACCGCGTCGAACCGGGGTAAATACTCCGATACAGGAACCGTGCTACGCGTTCCTGTGAACGAAGCCCGCCCCGGCATGGTCCTGGCGCAGGCGGTAACGCATCCGCAGCGCGCGGACACAGTGCTGCTGCGCCCCGGGGCGACACTGGACAAATGCAGTGCTCCCAAACTGGCCGAACTGGGAGTGCGAGAAATCTGGATCAGGCATCCCGGCCTCGAAGACCTTGTGCGATACGCCGATCCCGTGACGTTGGCGGTGTATCGGGGAGTCGTTGATCGCGTGGGACAAGCCCTGGACCTGGCGGCCAAGACCGACGCGGCATCGGTGGAGTATCACCAGTATCGTGACGCCGTGGTCGGGCTGCTGCAACGACTGACCGGCAACCCGTCATCGGCCCTCCTCGTGGCGGAACTTGGCGCGTGCGCCGGACACGCGGCCCGTCACGCGGGGAACACCTGTTTCGTGAGCCTCCTGCTCGGGCTGAGACTCGATTACTATCTGATCCGCGAACGGTCCAGGATGAACGCGTACACGGCGAAGGATCTGTCTTCCCTGGGATTGGGCGCGATGTTTCACGATGTCGGGCTGTCACGTCTGTCCGGCGAGCAGCTCGCGGCGTGGCGTGCCGCCGGCGGCGAAACGGACGCGGCCTGGTCCCGTCACTCGATCATCGGCTACGACATGGTGAAGGACCACCTCGATCCCGCCGCGGCGGGGGTGGTGCTGCATCATCACCAACATTTTGACGGGAGCGGACACCCGCACCGCATCGACCCCAACGGAGCGAGCGTGCCTCTGCGAGGCTCGGAGATTCACGTGTACGCACGGATCGTCGCGTGCGCGGAGTTGTACGACCGCGTGCGGTACGGAGCCTTCGCACCCGGGGATGTGGAGGGTGCGCCGATCCCCGCGGCGAAGGCGCTCGCGGCCATGCGGAGGTCACCGATCCGTGACTGGCTTGATCCCGTGGTGCTGCGAACACTGCACCAGGTCGTTCCCGCCTTTGCGCCCGGCACGCTGGTGGAACTCTCCGACGGTCGGCGGGGGGCCGTGGCGGAGTGGAACCCGAAGGCTCCGTGCCGGCCGCGCATCCTGATCGTGAACGAGCCGATCGGACGGAGTCGTAAGGCCGGCACCGGGGTGGACCTCGCCGTGGAGCACGGGTTGAGCATCGCGCGAGTCGACGGGGTCGACGTGAGCGGCGACCTGTTCACGATGCACGAACTGGGGGAGAAGGCCCTCGCGGCGTGAAGACCCCGTCTCAGAAGAAATCGCAGAACCCCGCCGAGTTCGATCCGAAGACGGCCGCGGCTACCGCCAGAGCCGGATCGTTACCTTCGACTAAACCCAGCACGGCGTGAGCGCGGGGCGTCATGAACCCGGCGTACATGGAAGCCAATCCCCGGATATCACAGCGCAGCGTGCCGTCTCCACCTCGCTCGACCGTGCCCCGTCCCCCTTCCACGCGCAACCTCCACCGACCGGCGTTTTCGGGGAGCGTCTCATCGCGCACATCGAGATCGAGGGAAGTGCTCAGCCAGGAGGAGTACCCGCGGGCGGTGAGTGCCGCGGCGAGATCGACGATCCGCAGCATCCAGTACTCGCGGAAAATGGTGCGCAGGCCCCGAGGCTCATCGCACAGCGCGAAGAGCGGATGAATGGCCCCGGCACGGATGACAAGATCGTTCGCCATCGAGCCGAACTCGCCGAGGAATCCGAGGAGCTGCCGTGCGGCACGAGGAGAGGCGGCCACCAGGTCGCTGCACTCAATATCGTGCCTCCCCATGACCGGGTCGCGCTCCTGTCGGAAAAAGACATAGGCCCCGATGCCATCGGGTCCGCACGCGTCGGGGCTGAGTTCATCGATGACGAAGCCGGCGCACGGGCCGGATCGGGGATTGAATACGCGGTTCCAGATATAGTCGCCTCGGTCCAATGCGCCATCGCACGGCATCGCGGTCGCGGTGTAGCACGCCTTGAGCGCGGGCAGGTCGGACTGCGTGAAAGGACGAACGGGCTGGGTGTCTCTCGCCGGGCGGAATCGTGAAACCGGCAGTCGGTGTTCGAGGTGCAGACCCGCGTACTCGTATCCGACACGTCGGTAGAGCGTGGACGTGGCGGGGTAGAGGGCTGAGATCGGCACGCCATCGCGGCGCATCTCACGGAGAGATTCGGTCATCAAGGTTCGGGCGACCCCTCTCCCGCGAGCTACGGGCGAAACTCCAACACCCGCCACCCCCACCATCGGGACACTCCTGCCGCCGAAGAACTGACCCATCGGCACGCGCAGCAGGGTGGCGACCGGGGCCGCGCCGTCTCTAACGACTCGAAGGTTGGCAAAGCCCGCGTTGCTGATCCAGTCCTTCACACCGTCGGGTTCGCCAGCAAAGGCATAGCACAAGATACGGACGGCTTCGTCAAGATCCCGAGCCGGGTCGAAGGGTTCATAGAGCAGGGGCATGGCTCCTAGCGTACGTTCGAGTGTCGCCACGCGACCCACGATGGCGGGTGTATCCTTGTAGACTCATGCACTTCTCACTCGTAGATCGCGTTCTGGAACGCACCGAAGATCGAATCGTCACGATCAAACACATCTCCGCTGCGGAGGAGTACCTGCAGGACCACTTTCCGACGTTCCCGGTCTTGCCCGGGGTGTTGATGCTCGAGGCCATGGTGCAGGCCGCGCGTGAACTGGCGGGGGAAAGCTCACACGGCCCGCTGGTGCTGGGCAAAGTAAGGGCGCTCAAGTACGGGACCTTTATGCAGCCGGGTTCAACCCTGCGCGTTGAAGTGAAACTCGCGGGCCGGTTGCCCGATGGGTCGCTCGATTTCAGGGGCGAAGGCCGCAAAGCGGGCACCGCTGTCGATGGCGGCGAGGATCAGGTCGCGGTGTCGGGCCGATTTTCGCTCCGCCCGGTGCGGGTGATGTCGGCGCATGGATGAAACAACGCCGATTTCGAGCAAAACATTGTGGAAGTGCTGTCCGAGAAAGCCACGGGTTCCTATCATCGGCCCTTCCGTTCTCTGCCACGTGGTAGGGAACTGACAGGGTTCACGGGATCGGAAAAAGATGACACGAGACGACATTTTCTCCAAGGTTCAAACAGTACTCGTGGACGCCCTCGCTGTGGACGAGGATGAGGTCAAGATGGACTCGGTCCTCACGGCGGACTTAGGTGCCGAATCGATCGACTTCCTGGACATCGTCTTCAAGTTGGAGCAGGCCTTCGGCGTGAAGATCGGCCAAGGTGAACTCTTTCCCGAGAACGTCGCGCAGGATCCCAAGTACGTGCAGAACGGCAAAGTGACCGCCGAGGGTCTGGCGGCCCTGAAGAGCAAAATGCCCCACGTCAACTTCACCGCTTTCGAGGCGGACCCGCAACTGGCGAAAGTTGGTTCGTTGTTCACTGTTGAAACGCTGGTGGATTTCATGGAAGCGAAACTGGCCCGCTCGTGAGTCGGCCCTGAGTGAGAAAGGGGCCGCGATGCGTTGGATGTGGATCGACCGGATCATCGAACTCGTTCCCCGTGAGAAAATCGTGACTGTCAAGACGGTCTCGATGTCGGAGGAGCATCTGCACGACCATTTCGCGGCGAGGGGTGATCGACCGGCGATGCCCATCATGCCCGCGAGCCTCATCATCGAGGGGATGGCGCAGTCCGGCGGTGTATTGGTGGGTCATGCCTCGGGCTTTCGGGAAAAAGTCGTCCTGGCCAAGGTGAGCAAGGCGGAACTGGATGTCGATGTGCAGCCGGGTCAGACACTCCGTTACACCACGCTCATACGCCAGATCGATACCGCCGGCGCTGCGACCGCGGGTACGGTGGAGGTACTCGACCCGGCACGTCCCGGTGAGGCACGAAAGATCGGTGAGGTGGACCTGATGTTCAGTCACATCGACAACAACATGGCAGGGACGGAGTTCCCGGCGGAGAACTTCGTGTTCAGTGATGCGTTCAGGACGCTGCTGCGGATGAGCGGCGTTCAATAGGCTCGATTCCGGGATTCCATGCCGTTCCGGGCCGCGCCGTCCTAAATTATTACGCAAGCAGCGATTCGCCCGACATCTCTCCCGGCTTGGGCAGTCCAAGCATGGCGAATGCGGTTGGCATGATGTCGGCCAGGCGGCCGCGCCGGGCGCGGACGGCGGGATCGAACCAGCCATTCGCGTTCTGATCGCCGCGGAGCATGCGGCCCTTGAAATCCGCTCCCACGATGATGAGGGGCACGTCGTAGACGGTGTGCGCGGTGTGCGGCGCGTTGGACTCGGGGTCCCACATCTGCTCGCTGTTGCCGTGGTCGGCGGTGATGATCAGGTTACCACCACGGGCAAGAGCGGCCTCCACGATCCGGCCCACACACCGATCAACCGCGGCGCAAGCGGTGACAGCGGCTTCGAGCACGCCGGTGTGCCCGACCATATCGGCGTTGGCGAAGTTGACGATCAGGACGTCCTCGCCGTCGGACGCGGCGAGGCGTGCCAGTACAGCATCGCACACCTTGTCCGCAGACATCTCGGGCAGAAGGTCGTACGTCGAGACTTTCGGGCTTTGCGGATTCTCTCGCTGCTCGCCGGGGAATGGCTGGTCGCGGTAGTCGTTGAAAAAAAAGGTGACGTGCGGGTACTTCTCCGTCTCGGCGCAGCGGAACTGCGTCAGGCCCGCGGCGGAGATGTATTCGCCGGCGATGTTGATCATTTTCGGTGGCTTTGGAAAGGCGACCTTCACGAAAGGGGCGAGCTCTTCCCAGTAGGCGGTCATGGTGACGTACTCGAGATCGAGTTTCGTGCCGCGATCGAAGCCGATTCGGCCCGAATCGGGGCTGGGCTTGACGCGGGCCCACTGGGCATCCGGAAAAACAAACGCCGCTGAGAGTTCGCGCGGACGATCGCCGCGATAGTTGTAGAAAATGACGCTATCGCCGTCTCGGATGCGGGACTCGGCGATGGAGGCGGCATCGGCCCCGATAGCGGTGGGCGTGATGAACTCATCGCCCTTGAGATTGTCGGCCGCGGGCTTGTCGTAATACGACTGAATCGCTTCGGCGGCATCGGTCGAGGTTGCCAATGTGCCACGCCCTGTGAGGCATTCGTACGCACGTTGAACACGCTCCCAGCGATAGTCGCGGTCGAGGGCGAAGTAGCGGCCCATGACACTGGCGATGCGGCCCACGCCGATCCGCTCGCACGCCGACTGTACCTGTCGCGCATAGTCCAGCCCGGAGAATGGCCCGGTGTCGCGTCCGTCGGTGAACAGATGGATGTACACACGCCGCTGCCCCTGTTCGCGGCAGGCGTCGAGGCAGGCGTAGAGATGGGTCAGCAGCCCGTGGACACCCGCATCGGAGTTGATGCCCATCAAGTGCACCGCCCCACCGCGGGACATGGCCCTGTTGATCGCGTGGGCGACGACCTGGTTCTTCGCCAGGCCGGCGCGGCAGGCCTTGGTGATGGCGACGCTCTCCTGATCGACGATGCGGCCAGCGCCGATGTTCTGGTGGCCCACTTCGCTGTTGCCCATGGTGCCCTCGGGCAGGCCGACATCCTCCCCGCTGGTGCGGATGAGCGTCCAGGGGTATTCGCGCATGAGTCGATCGGCCACAGGGGTCAGGCCGCGGGACCGGGCAACACGCACCGCGTCGAACGGGGCGTGCTCGGGGTTCGGGTTCATCCCCCAGCCATCTCGAATAATGAGGACGAACGGGTTGTTGGTGAGTGTCGGCTTCGCCATAGGGTGCAGTGTACGGAGTGATCTGGCCATCCCGAAGGATCAGAACCGCACTCACGGAGCACCGGAATCGCATGCGACTCGGTCGGGCAATGAAACTCGGCTGCCTGCCAATGTTCGGGGTGGGCCGCGCGATTTATTTCACCTCATCCGCACCCACCAGATTCCCACGAAACGTAAAATGTCTCCACGTCCGCTCCATCTACCCCGCCGTCCGAGTTGACGTCCGCGCCCGGGTCTCCTGTTTCCCAGGCCACGAAGAAAGCCTCGACATCAGCACCATCTATGCCGCCGTCTCCATTGAAATCCGCGATGCATGGCGGAGGGGCTGATGCGTCTTCGAGCGTGAGAGCCGTAAAAGCGTAGTCAACGAACAACTTGATCTTGTATGTGTCATATCCCTTCAGCCTGGCCGTGCTGCCCCAGACGTTCGGCGACTCGTCGTATGAAAAAGAACTGCCGTAATACCCGCTGGCATCGAAGTAAAGCGGATCGTTGAAGCCGTCCTCTCCGTTCAACAAGGGCATGATCTCAATCGCCGCGCCTGTCGAGGCCGTGTTGGCAAGGAGCCTCGCGGTGAACGAGATCAGATCGAATACCTGACCGTCCTCGCGTCTGAGTGTGATCCGAGCCGCGTGGTCGGTCACGCCGGGGGGTGGGGTCGTCACGGCCTGTGCTTCCACACCGTTGGGCCACGAGATGCGCTCCCTTCGACCGATCGGTACACTTCCCCCCCCGGTGAACAGTTTGTCACGGGTGTAGGTGAACACATACCCATTGCTGCTGATGGTCTCCGATGTCACGCCCGATGCGATGTGCGTTGAAGTTTGGCTGCTGTTAAAAAAGACGGTGACCGCGGCTCCGGCACTTGACGCAGCGCCGCAGGACAGAACCGAGGCTAATGCCCAGGCCATGGGACGTCTCGTGACCGTCTGACGCTGGGTGGGTCGGCGTTCGGTCGATTCGATCTCTGCTGTTCTGTCAATTCTCATCGGAACTCCTCCTGTGTGCTGTTCTGAAACTCACGACCCCTGGTCACCCCTCGTTGATTCATGAGGAATGGCCGATCGCAGTCATTTTTCAGCATACGAACACAATGGACCCAGTGGCTGCCGGGGAATATTGCATTTCCCGATTGCTTTTGCAAGGGTTTCCCCGCTACAGAGCCGGATCTCAAACAGAACGAACGGCTCAAAGCCGCGGCGGAAGAGAAGAAATATCAACTCCACAGCACCGGGAGAGTCGCGGCGGAGTCGAGCATGCGGCGGTATTCCTGAGCGCTGACTTCATAGGCTCCGAACTGCTCGATGTGAGGGCTGATGAGCTGTGCATCGAGAAGCGTGAAGCCGCGGCGGCGAAGGTGCTCGACGAGCGCGACGAGGCAGACCTTGCTGGCATCGGTCCCGCCGTGGTCCGGGCGGGAGAACATGGATTCGCCGCAGAACGCCCCGCCGAGCGCGAGGCCGTACAACCCTCCGACGAGTTCATCGCCCGAAGGACCGAGGAGCCAGGCTTCAACGCTGTGCGCGTGTCCGGCCCGGTGAAGATCATCGAAGATGGTGATGATGTCGCGGTCAAGCCAGGTGGCCGGGCGGCCTGCGGTCGGCGCTGCACAGGCGCGAATCACATGGGAAAAGGCGGTATCGAAGCGGATCGTGAAGCGTGCGGATCGAACCCTGGCGCGGAGTGATCGAGAGACGCGGAAGCGGTCATCGAGGGGGATCATGGCGCGGCGGCGGGCCTTCACCCATTCGGTACCATTCCCGTTGTTCATCAGGAACCACCCTCGGCGATAGGCGGCCAGCACCTCGCTCACGCGGGCTTGGGACGGTTGTGTGGACACGCGCCGGAGCGTAGAAGTGATGGGGAAGGATCATCGCGGGGTGAAACCGGCGACGTACCATTCCCAAGCATGTGATCTCGCACCTCTTTCTGACGGAGTCGCCGCATGTCCGATGAAGAACTTTTCCGCATGATCCTCCGTGATGAAGTGCTCATTCCCTGCCTGATCGCGGGGGGCATCGTGCTGGTGGTGGCGATGAAAACGATCGGGAGCGTGATCCGGGGTGTTTCCCGAGAGCGGACACGGCGAGAAATCGCGGCCTTCATCGCCGAAGGCTCCATGACGCCCGAACAGGGGGAGCGGTTGCTGAAGGCGGGTGACCGAGGGAGTTCCTGCTGATTGTTTCGCGTCCGGATTTGAGTTTCCCCGCCGCGTCAAGAGCGAGGGAAAACGCACTAGCGCGTGCTGATATGAAGCGGGGGACACCCTACACTTCGCCCTTGGGCGTTGGCCATGCGGCCCGCCAGTTCGGTTTCTGAAAGGGCATTCATGGTGGGTTCGATCATTGGATTTCCCGTGTCGCTGGGCTTTGTTTGGCCGAGTTGGCTCGTTGCTGTCATTACGGTGCTGTTTCTGGCGATCTGCATCGTGATGGTGCTGACCGTTTTGATTCAGAAGCCACAGGGTGGCGGCTTGGCGAGCGCCTTTGGCGGGGGGGCGAGCGCTGGTCAAACAGCGTTCGGCACAAAGACCGGCGATGCCCTCACCGTTTTTACGATCACGGTCTTTGTTTTGTATCTGATCGGCGCGGTGATCCTGAACTACGCCGCGCGGCCGCAACTAGCACCACCATCTGATCCTGCTTTGATCGCGCCGGGTGAACCCAGCACACCTCCCGTAGATACGGGCCGGGGTGTAGAAGTTGTGCCTGCCCCCGCTGATGGGGCCACACCTCCGGTCAACCCGCCGGAGTCCGCGCCCAGTGAGAGCGGAAGTTCTTCACCTACCACGACTCCCGAGGTGCCGCCTCCTGGTTCGCCGGCGACAGATTCGCCGACGGCCCCACCACCCGCTCCGGGGAACGAGCCGGAAAATCCTGAGCCGAAGACCGCTCCCGGGCGATAACATCGCCCGTGGCGGCAACGATCTTCAGGAGGCTTGTTTGATCCGAAGCATGACCGGGTACGGCGACGCGTCGGCGCATGTCGATGGCTGTCATTTCTTTGTTGAACTTCGCTCTCTGAACAACAAGTACTTCAAGGCGGTGATCCGCCTGGCCGAGGAGTTCCAGGGGCTTGAGGCCGAGATGGAGGCCCGCCTGCGCGAGCGGCTGATCCGTGGGACCATCACGATTACCGCCCGGTGTTCCGAGGATTCCGCTTCCGCCGCGTACGACATCAACGTGCGGGCGCTCTCGACATACATCGCGCAGTTGGAGAAGGTGCCGCAGGTAGCGAGCGGGAAGTTGAAACTCGATGCGGCGGCCTTGCTGGGACTGCCCGGGGTCCTTCAACCGCCTGCGAACGAGGAAGAACGTGTTCGACGGGCGCGGGCGGCGTTTATGCCGCTGCTGGACAAGGCGTGCGATGCGCTGATCGCGATGCGGGAGCGTGAGGGCGGGACAATCGTGGCCGACCTGGAGAGCCACCGTGGGCTGATCGCGGCCCGGCTGGCGGAGGTAAGCGAGCGTGCCCCGGCGGTGGTGGCGGAGTACCAGGTGCGGCTCAAGGCCCGGATTGAAGCGCTGCTGAAGGAGTCACAGATCGCGGTGGAGCCCGGCGATCTGGTGCGCGAGATCGCGATCTACGCGGAGCGCACGGACATCGCCGAGGAGATCAAGCGACTCTCGGCCCATCTGGACCAGTTCCGCGACCTCCTGAGCGGCTCGAGCAACGGGAAGCCCGTGGGTCGCACGCTTGATTTTCTGGCACAGGAGATGCTGCGCGAGGCGAACACGATCGCGAGCAAAAGCCCCGACGGGGCGATCTCACGCGCGGCGGTGGAGATCAAGGGGGCGATCGATCGGATCAAAGAGCAGTCGCAGAACGTGGAGTAACGGGCGACGGCCGGAGGCTCGCCCCCTACACTCGCTCCCACCCGGCGCGCGGAGCGCTGCGCCGGGTCAACAGGAGCATTCCACGTGGCCGAAACCCACTTCGACGTGATCGTGATCGGCGGCGGACCCGCCGGCTATGTCGGCGCCATCCGCGCCGCCCAACTCGGGTACAAGGTCGCCTGCATCGAACGGGCGAAACTCGGGGGCGTCTGCCTCAACTGGGGTTGCATCCCCAGTAAATCGCTCCTGGCCAACGCCGAACTGGTGGAGAAGATGCGCAGCGCCGAGGACCAGAAGTTCTGGGGACTCAAGATCGGCGGCGCCGTGGACCTGGACTGGGACCGGATCATCGGGCGCAGCCGCGAGGTGGCTTCGAAACTCAACGGGGGTATCGGGTTCCTGTTCAAGAAAAACAAGGTCACGCACATCGTGGGGAACGCCAAGATCGTTTCCGCCGCGACGCCGGCCTCGGGGAACAAGTGCCGCGTGGAGGTGCAGGAGTGCGAGGTCAAGGAGGAACTGACAAGTGCGCCGGCGAAACCGGGAACGACGATCCAGACGCTGACGGCGGACCACGTGATCGTGGCCACCGGCAGCGTGGCCCGCGACCTGCCCTTCGCCAGGTTTGACGGCGACCGTATCTGGGGCGCGCGCGAGGCGATGTACAACAAAGAACGGCCCAAGAGCCTGATCGTCATCGGAGCGGGGGCGATCGGGATGGAGTTCGCCTACTTCTATCACTCGATGGGGACGCAGGTCTCGATCATCGAGATGATGGAGCGCGTTCTGCCGATCGAGGACAAGGACATCGGCGATGCGATGGGCAAGTTGTACAAGAAGCACGGGATGAACATCCTGACGTCGACGACGACCACGGCGGTGGAGAAGACCGCGGCGGGCGTCAAAGTCACGGTTGCCCCTGTGGTCAACGGTAAAGCCGATGAGAGCCGCAAGCAGACGCTCGAGGCGGAGCGAGTGCTGTTGGCGGTGGGTGTCGTGGGACGGACGGACGGGCTGTGCGACGCGTCGCTGGGCTTGAAGATCGAGAAGGGGCACATCCAGACGGACTATGTTCCCGGCACGACGCGGAACGAGCCGATCGACTACAAGACCAACCTGCCCGGCGTCTACGCCGTGGGAGACGTGATCGGCCCGCCGTGGCTGGCGCACGTCGCCAGTGAAGAGGCGATCCTGTGCGTCGAGCGCATCGCGTACCGGGCCAAGAAGTGGCACCACGAGCCGTATCCGATCGATTATTCAACGATCCCCGGCTGCACCTACTGCATCCCGCAGGTGGCGAGCGTGGGCTTCACCGAGCAGAAACTCGTCGAGACGGGCAAGGTGAAAGGGAAGGACTACGAGACCGGCAAATACGGTTTCACGTCGCACGGGAAGGCCATCGCCGCCGCCCACACCGATGGGTTTGTCAAGATCATCCGGGGCCTGCCACGCGGCGAGATCCTCGGGGCGCACATCATGGGCGACCAGGCAACGGAACTGATCGCGGAGATGACGCTGGCCCGACGGCTGGAGGCGACGACCGAGGAACTGATCTGCACGATGCACGCGCACCCGACGATGCACGAGGCGATTCACGAGGCGGCTCTGGCGAGCGAGGGTCGCGTGATCCACGCGTGACAGGCGGGAACGCTCGACGCCCGCCGGCCTGGGACGGGGTCGGTGATACAAAGACAGGAGGCACTCCGATGAACCCCACCAAGCGTCTGCACGATCTGGGCCAGAGCCTGTGGCTCGACAATATCACCCGCGACCTGCTCGACAGCGGCACGCTGGCGCGTTACATCGCGGATTGGTCCGTCACGGGGCTGACGTCAAATCCCACGATCTTCAACCTGGCGATCAAGAACAGTTCGTCGTACGACGCCGCGATTGAAGAGGGGACACGGTCGGGCCGGGCCGTGGAGGACCTGTTCTTCGACCTGGCGCTCAGCGACCTGACCCGCGCGGCGGATCTGTTCCGCCCGATCTTTGAACGCACCTGCGGCGTGGACGGGTGGGTGTCGCTCGAGGTTTCACCGGTTCTGGCGTACGACTCGGCCTCAACCATCCGTGTGGCCAAGGAGCTCTTCGCCCGCGCCAAACGGCCCAACCTCTTTATCAAAATTCCCGGCACACCGCAGGGGCTGCCCGCCATCGAGGAGGCCGCTTTCGCAGGGGTTCCGGTGAACGTGACGCTGCTCTTCTCTCCCGAGCAGTACGCCGCCGCGGCGGAGGCCCATCTGCGAGGCTTGGAACGCCGCATCAGTGCGGGTCTGCACCCCGGGGTCGCCTCGGTCGCGTCGCTCTTCATCAGCCGGTGGGATGCGGCCGTGGCGGGCAAGGTACCCGCGGACTTGCACAACCGCCTGGGCATCGCCATCGGGCGGGCCGCGTACAAGGTCTACCGCGATCTGATGGCTACCGACCGGTGGCAGCGGGTGTTCAATGCCGGCGGTCGTCCGCAGCGACTTCTGCTGGCCAGCACGGGAACGAAAGATCCCAAAGCCCCTCCGGGTATGTACATCACCGCGCTCGCCGCGCCCAATACCGTGAACACGATTCCCGAGGCCACCCTGCGGGCCTTCGCCGAAGGGGGCGCGGCGGACGGCGTGATGAATCCGGACGATGGGGCTTCGCTCTTTGCGAAGTTCGCTGCGGCGGGAATCGATATTACGGCGCTGGCGGCCAAACTTCAGGAGGACGGGGCCGCTGCGTTTGTGAAATCCTGGACCGAACTGCTGGACGTCATCGCCGCCAAGAGCGGTGCGATTGCGGTACATCAATAGGACTCCACCGAATGAGTTGAGCGGCCGCGATGCCGTCGCACGGACGCGAGTTGACGCGACGGCGGTCGTGGTACGCCTTACAGCGGCAGGCCCGGCCCGATGATGCCACCCTCTGGAGGTGTTCCACGCTGTCGGGCGAGCGTAGTGAAAGCCGCGAATCCGAAAGGAGCATCGGAAGGTGAGTCACGGCCTTCGGCGGCGCGAGCCGCGGCCTTGACGCGCTCGACGAGTTCCTCGGTCAGGGAATGGAACATCCGCATTTCGTGAAGGGGGAGCGTAAAGACCTCTCCCTCTGGCGTGCGGACCTGGAAGACGGAACACTCGACGGCGGTGGAAAGGGATTTTTCAGCCTCGGTGCCGCTGATACCGCAGGCGAACAAGGGAGCGATATCTCCGATGGGGATGCGGTGGCCGAGCGTGGTGATGATCGCCAGGCGACCGTCGAACAAGTCCCGCTGAGCACCCTGGGCACTCAGAGCCGACAGACCTGTGAGCATCTCCTGCAGCACGTTCTGCCAGAAAAGTTCCCGGGTAGTGAGGGTTTCGGCGCTGTGACCGTCGGGCACCCTCGCGGGCTGGGGGAGCGACTGCCCCGGAGTGCCGGGGGCGTTGAGCCGGGCGTGGTCCATGGTGAACCGTAGTGCGTGCCGGGATAAGCGGTCGTTCATGCGTTCAGATCGACAGTCGGGCGTGCCTCGGGACAGGCCCGAACTCCATCCCGTTTCTGCAATAAAAAAACGCCGCGGAAGGCCGCGGCGTTCTGTCCGATGGGTGCTGAGTGCGAACCTGCTTACTTGCCGTCGGTCTTGGGAGCCGGCTTTGCATCGGTCTTGGCACCGAGCCATTTCTGCCACAAGCCTTCGTAGTCCTTCACGTTGTCGGCGGTCACGATGGCGAGGTCGAAGTGATTGATGACGTTCTTGGGTGATTTGTTGCTGTGGAGTTTGTCGATCAGGAGTCTGACGGACTCGTGCCCCCAGCCGTAACAGTCCTGGCCGACCAGGCATTGAACCTGACCCTTCTTGACATACTCCAACTGCTGCGGGAGCGTGTCCACGCTCACAACCTTGGCCTTGTCATACACACCGTCGAGGGCGTTTTCGGTGAACAGAGGCCAGCCGCCGACCATGGCCCAGCCACCGATCTCCGGGTTGGCGTTCTGCACCTGCTGGACCATTTTGGCCGCCTCGGGGGCGGTCTCGGCGTGGTAGTAGGTGTCCTTGACGGACATTCCCTTGTGCTTGGCGAGTTCCTCGCGCACGCCGCGGACGCGGGCCTGGAGATTGGGAGCGTTCTGATTGCCGGCGAGAATGGCCACAACGCCCTTGTCCCCCATCACTTTGGCGAGTTCGCGCCCTACCGCACGCCCGGCCTCGACATCATTGATGCCGTAGTAGGCGAAGCGTTTGGAGTCGGGGGCATCGCTGTCGAAGGTCACGACCTGCACGCCCTTCTCGACCGCGGAGTTGATGGCGGCGGTAAGAACCTTCGCATCGGAGCACGAGACGGCGATGCCGTCGGCGCCGCTGGAGACGAGTTGCTCGATGAACTGTGCCTGCTGCTGGGCATCCTCGTTGTTCGGGGTGCGCCAGACGACGTCAATGGTGATTCCCAGTTCTTTCGAGAGTTCCTTTCCAGCGTCCATCGCGCCCGTCCGTGCGGCCTGGAACACGGGGTTCCCCTGGCTCTTGGCGATCACACCGATGGTGTACTTTTTTTCCGAGTTCTTGGCTGTTGGTGCCATGCCGAACGCGAACAAGGACATGCCCGCGGCGGCCAACGACAGGATCAGACTGGTTTTCATGTGGATAGTTCTCCGAGTGAAAGCAGAAATCGTATGCGGCGGCCCGTCCGAGGCGCGGCGTTCGCACGTTTGACGTGCGGGGATCTGCATCGTTCCCATCTATTGAACCGGAAACCCCGCCGCGGGTCCGAAATATACACGCAGAATATTACTTCAGGAGACGCGTCTTCAACTGATCGAGGACCACGGCGATGATGATGGCGGCACCCATCACGATCTGGTTGTAGTTCTGATCAATGTTCAAAATGACCATGCCGTTGTCGATGAGTTGGATCAGAAGGCCGCCCAGCACAGCACCCAACGCTGTGCCACGCCCTCCCGAGAGAGAGGCGCCGCCGATGACTGTGGCGGCGATCACCTTGAGTTCATAGCCGCTGCCCGCGGCGGTCTCGGCCGCGCCGAAATACCCGAGATAGAGCGTGGCCGACAGCCCCGCGAGCGCCCCCATGATCGTGAAGACGGCGATTTTCACGCGACCGACAGGAATACCCGCGTACCCCGCGGCGACTTCGTTACCCCCGATGGCATAGACACGTCGCCCGAGCACGGTTCGCCCCAGAACGAAGGCCCCTCCCAAAGCGGTTAGAACCATAACCGCGACTGGAACGGGGTTGATGCCGTTGACGCCCGGTGACCATTTGAAAAACCCCCTGGTAAAAGCCTCGGGGAAGTTACCGACGGACTGGGCCTTGGTGGGAATCGCCACCAGCCCGCGCAGAGCGGCCATCGTGCCCAGCGTGATGATAAACGGATGGACGCGCAGGCCGACGATCATGACGCCGTTAAGGAACCCGCAGGCCGCGCCGACAAGGCAACAGACCGAGACCCCCACCGCCAGCGAGGACGCCAGCCCCGCCCCGCCTGCGCTCGTCACAGGACCATCGTAAGGAACTCCAAGTGCACTGGCCTGGAGTGCGTGAAGGGCGATGGCCCCGAAGAGCGCCGAGGCGGCGTAGATGGAGCCGATGGACAGGTCGATGCCGCCCATCGCGATCACGGCGGTCATGCCCACCGCCATCACGGCGATGAAACTGGCGTAGACGAGCTGCAGGAACAGATTGTCGAGGTCGAGAAACTTGTTCACCTGACGCCGTCGGATGAGCGTGCCGCCCTGACCCTCGCCACGGTATTCCCATCCGTCGCCCGGTTCGAAGCGGCTCGTGTCGGTGCCTTGAACAACGGTGATCGTCCCGCCATCGACCTGTGAGACCCGCGCGGATTCCAGAAGGGGCACGCGGTCCACCCGGGGCTTGGTCCCGCCCATGAACGTCAAGACCGCCATCAGGAGCACGATGACCAGGACAAGCCCGGATTCCTGCGCCAGCAGGATCCGGCTCCACAGCGACCGCTCATTTGAACCCAACCTTTCGGCCATACGTGGGCGGAGCGTAGCGCGGAGGCGTCAAGGGCGGTGACGCTGAGATGGGCTCGCCCGGGGATGATCCGGGGGGCGCAGCGCCCAAGACGCCGATGAATCAAGAACGCGCCAGCAGCGGATGATTATGCGGCTTTTTTGCGTTTGACGGGCTTCCTTGTCGCTGCGGCTGGCAATGAAAAGACCTCGGCCCGGCGGGCACGCTCGATCTCTCGGCAGACGCGATCGAGCAAGGCCCGATCGTGGTCTCGACCGACCAGTAGCGAGCCGAATCGGATGTCGTCCAGCACGTCGCTCAAGAAGTAGCCGAGTTCTGTCACGGAAAGCGGGGCGGCCCCCAGGCACACGCCCGCCGCAAGACGCCCGACGGTCAGCGGCGCTGGACCGCCGTGCTCCAGTTCACCCTCGATAAAGGCCGCGGCATCTGGTCCAGCGAAGGTCTGACCGGCGCGCAGCATCCGGTCCGCCCTGAGGAGCGCATCCATCCCGGCATCATCCTCCATGACACCCAGGCGCACGGCCGCGAGCCGCAGCATGGTCTGTGGCTCCTCGCCGATGGTCGAGGCGGCGTTTTCCATCCCTGAGCGGCGGAGGGCATCATCGAGTTCTGAACCCGCCGTCGCGAAATACGCTCCGGTAATGCGGGCGGCGGTGCGCTGAACATCCGTGCGGGGCTGCCGGGGCGAGTGGTTGAACTCTCGCTCCAGTTCCGCGGCGAGTGCGAGCATGATCGCACCAGACGCGTCGTGGTTGGGCAGGTAAAGCCTGGGCCTTGACGATGCAGGGCGGAGGTGTGGTTCGTTGGTGGGCGTTCGACCGAAACAGATATCGGCGAGGTCAAGACGGGCGGAGTGACGAGAGCAGACCGCAGCGGCCTCGATGAGGCGCAAGGCCAGCTCACCCCGGATGGGGGCGCTGAGGGTCACTCCCGCTGCGTCGAGCCGATGCGGGAAGACCGATGGATAGGCGAGCGGACGCTCGCGGGACCAATCGAACCATGCGGCCTCTCGATCGAGCAATTCTCTGGTCTCGATGCGGATGCCCCCCTCCCCATCGGAGCGGACCACGGCATCGAGTCGTGTGGAATCCGGGCCAAGCCGGAAAGACGCCGGAACGCTGAACCACTCAAGATCACAGACCGGCGCAGCGCTGGTCACCGGCAGGGACCAGAGGCCCGGGTCTTCCAGCCCGATTCGCAGCGGCCGCGAAGGCCAATCCGTTCGTTGCAACCAATCCGCAAAGACGCGATCCGTCGCCTCACGCGCCCGCTCACCGGACTCGCCGATCAGTTCCCGCGCCAGGACGACGGCCGCCGCAGCGGATCGCACAAAGGCTCCGTGCAGCCCCATCTCTGCGCGGCAGAACGGATCGCTGGGCCAAGTGGCGGTCAGGACCTGGGAGCATCGGGACGTGGGAGAAGGGCGCGGCATGGCACCCTCTGCATCGACGGGCGCCCTCCTGCTCTTCGGTCTGTCACGCCCCGGTTCCGGAAGAGAACGCCGCACAGGCGGCCCGACCGATTCGGGCGGCGCACACCCGATGCGCCCCCACCGGGGTCAACCTCCAAATCCGTCGTAGCGCTTGAACTCGTCGATCGCCCCCTGATCCGGGTTGGCAGCGGTCCACGCGGCTTCATACAACGCCTGGAGCATCGACGCCGCATCGGCGAGACGGAGTTCGATGAACTCCTTGCCGGGCGCCTTGTCGAGGTCTCCAGATTTCTTGAGTTCGTAAAGGGGCACGACCTGATCGAATGACCGCTGGAGATACGTTAGAACGTCGAGCCATGGATTGCGGGCGTCGACCTTGACCGCCGCGGTGAGGCGGGGACGGATGGTGTCGGTATCGATCTTGTGCAGCCGGATGACGCCGCCGTCGATGTAGGAATGAAAACTCCGATCCGTGTAATAGTTATTCGGATTGTCACCAACCCAGCCGTGGTGGTGCTTGGTCATGTGAAGGGGCTGGGCCGCATCACCCACGAAGTGGGCCAGGATTCCCATGTGAACGCCCGCGTCCTGCTTCGCCTGTTCCAACTGGGCGGCGCGGCGCGGATCGTTGATCTTCTCCAGCACACGAACAACCCGGAAGGCGGATTGGACCTTGCCGTACTGCTCGACGATGGCCCAGGGAAGGAAGCCGGGCCACTCCTGTGTCTTGTCCGTGTCGCGGGCCGGGTTCACGGGCTTGGGAGAGCGCGTCCAGCCCTTGGCGCACCGTACCTCCATCAACTGCTTGATGAACTCCACGCGCAGGGGGGCGATGTCGGCGAAGGCGATACCGTAAGGTTCGAGGTCCTCGACGTCGAAATAGTGATCGGGGTTGTTGGCGTGCTGCAACTGTCCGATCTTGATCGACCGCCATCGATCGGGCACGACGGATTGATCGGCGATACGGGCGATGGCGTCCGGGGTCTTGAGCCAAGCGGGGCCGTCCGCCGGCATGCGCTCGAGCGCGAGCCGCGTCACCGCACGATGGCCCGCGGCGTCCCACCCCAGGGCGGCGGGAACACACAGGAAGAGGGCAAAGACAATCCGAAGCATGAAGTACCACTCCGTGGCGATGGCGTTGCCGCCCCGAGGAACATGAGACAACGATGAGTGTATGTATCGGACTCTACACGTGAGTGAACTGCAGAAGTCATGTAACCGTTACGTGTCGTGAGCGGGTCGGACGGCGAGAAAAAAGCCCCTGAAAAGTCCTGGTTTCTTTGGGAAATCGGCGTGATTTTCAGTGTTTCGGCTTGATTCATCTCCCGAGTTGTGGGATAGTACGACGGCAGAGATAAGTTCTTTGGATGTTCCGCACGGATCACGACATGCGGACAGATGGAGAGGAGCGATCGACATGTATCCGGCGAAACTTGGCCGCACAGTTTGGGCTTGCGCGTTCGTGTGTGTGAGTATCGGGGTCGCCGCTTCTCAGCCGGTGTACATCTTTCACGGGCCGGGCAGCCCGGTCTTCTCTGAACCCGCCGGGACCACCATGCGAGAGCCGGAAGTTCCCCGCGAGGATGAAACGGTGGACCTCTGGATCGAGGTCGGGTACTCCTTCGACTATGCCAATCTTGCCGTGTATTACACCACCGATGGGTCGATCCCCAATGGAGGGTTCGGCACTGGCGACGGCTCGACACAGGTCCTGACCAACCTCAATGGCGGTGTCGTCTTTGTGCGCAACCAGTTTGATCCGGGCGCGGGCCGCAACCGCGACTGGTGGCGTGCGAGACTCCCCGCCGCGGCGCGGCACTACGGGCAAACCATCAAGTACAAGATCGGCACGTGGGGCGGCCCCAACGGCGGATTCAACAAGTTCACCAACGGAGCGAACACGTCGGCGGATGCGAACCAGTTCGAGTTTGTCAATCGCCTCGCGTGGCCCGGCGCCGGCGCGGGCAGCGGCACACCCGGAGCGGGCTACCCCGCGGTCAGTTTCTGGAAGGAAGAGGCGATCTTCGGGAATACGTACACCGCCGGACAACTTGACCGCAACGGAACGGTGTACGACTTCCATTTCCCAACGGTCGGGGGTGTGTACGGCGTCGGAACCAAGAACGAGGGGTACGTGGACGGGGTGGACACCTTCCCCCCCGGGCTGCCGCTCGGATGGCGCGGGCAGATGCACTTGAACCAGGCGATGGCGGGCATCCGCGTTGACGGGATGACACACTGGCTGAGCAATCCGGACGGCGTCTCATACTCGAACGTCGAACAGGCGTACGTCGCGGACTCGAACACGATCCGCACCACACAGACCCTTGTGGCGGGCGGGAACAGCATCGCGGTGGAGCAGTTCGATTTCTCGCCCCTGGGCGTCTCGTGGCCGACAGATAACGGCGGTGCGCCGCAGCGGCATATCTACATCAAGCGGCTTCGTTTGACCAACAACGGCCCATCGAAGTTCGCCAATGTCTATTGGTACGTCGATCCGGCGATCAACGGCGGAGACTCCTACGACGGCATGTTCTCCCTTCGTCCCCGCGGCGCGATGGTGGCGTACGACAACACGTACCGCGTGGTGACGGGCACGGGCACAGGGTTTACTCCGCCCAACGAGTACAACCCCACCACCACACCGGGGTACGAGAAGAACAAATCCTTGTACCTTGCGAGCGCGATGAAACTGATCGGCCTCGACGGCCTCACGACCGAGGCGGCGGGCACGGAGTTCTGGAGCGACACCTCCGCCGACCAGGGGCAGGGGTGGCAGGGGCTTCGGGTATTCCTGCCTACGGGCATCACCCGGGAGGTCAACATCATCATGGCCGGCGCGATGGACGACAGCGCGGGCATGACGGGCACCTACGACTACAAACTCGACAACGTCATCAACTGGTTCTACAACTACGGCATCGCCAACATGCAGGCTTCGACGGACGCGTACTGGGCCCAGTGGCTCAACGGCTGTGTCACGGTCGACACGCCCGAGGACCGCTACGACCACCTCTTCCGCCGATCGCTCCTGGCCACGGCCCTGCACGTGGACGGCGTGAACGGCGGAGTGATCGCCGGGTTTCACAACGGCGCATACCCGTATGTCTGGCCGCGGGACGCCGTCTACGCGGCGGTCACGCTGGCACGCACGGGCCACCTGGACATGGCCCGCAACGTCTATGAGTGGATGAAGACGACAACGTACCGCGATTTCGAGCCGTGGGGACGGCTTGGCTTCTGGAAGCAGAAGTACACCACCGACGGGTACGTCGTCTGGGGCGCACCCCAGATCGACGAAACGGCTGTCTTTCCGTGGGGGGTGAAATACCAGTACGACATGACGGCGGACCAGGGCATGCTCGCTTCGTACGTTGAGCAGGTGCGAGACGGTGTGCTGATCATGACCCGAGACTCGGTGGACTCTCGCCTGCGGTTCGAGGAGGCGGTCAATCTCTGTTACTCCAACAACGTGTGGGAAGATTCCTACGACACATTCATCTACAGCAACGCCGCCATCGTGCGCGGCCTGAGCGACGCGGCGGGGATCTTCAGAGTCCTGGGACTGGGTGCCGAGGCGCACGACGCCGACACCCTTGCGGCACAGGTCAAGAGCGGGTTGGATGCGAGGTTGGACTGGAACGGCGAGAACTGCGACATCAGCCAGTTGGGCATCACCTACCCCTTCGGTGTTTATACCGCCAACGATCCCCGCGTGAACCGCGTCGCTGATCGGATCAACGGCGTGGCCGCGGACCGCTTCGGCAATGTTCACCCGCTGGTGAACTTCGGGGGCGAGCACGCCGGCACGATCAACCGCTACTGGGGTGACACGTACTGGAACGGCGGCCCCTGGTTTCTCACCACGCTCTGGTACGGGCTGTACTACGGAGAGCGGCAGGATGTGAACCCCGGCACGGCGGACATCGACAACATGAAGTACCGAGCCGATCTGTGCATCGACCGGCTTGGACCGGCGGGGATGGGCGCCGAACAGATGGCCTACTCCAACTCGTACCTGTACCCCGGCGGCGACTTCGTTCTCCAGACCGCGTGGCCCAACGCCTGGGAGAGCATGAGCACGTTCGTCGATACCGTGATGAAGTTCATCGATTTCACCCCGGAAGCCTGGGCGAACCGGATGGTGCTCGAACCCAAACTCCCCGGTGCCTGGCCGGAGATGACGTTCAATCGACTCACGCTCGTCCACGCTCCCACCTCGCGGACCCACAAGGTCACGGCCCGGATCGAGCGGGTGGGTGATGGCGAACGGCACACGTTCACCAACCACACGGGCCACGACCTGATCATCCGCGCAGCCCTGCGGGTGAGCGGAGCGGGGTGCTTCGGCGGGGTTTTCCGCAATGGCGTGCCGATCACGAACGACTATGACGCAGCGACGGGTCGCGTGACGGTCGAGACCGTCATCGACACCGGGATCGAGGCGCAGACGATCCTCGAAGCCTCCTTCATCAGGTCCGCCGACTTCAACGAGGACGGCGGGGTGGACGGCGGCGATGTCGAGGCGTTCTACGCCGCGTGGGAGGCGGGTGAACCGACCGGCGACTTCAATCTTGATGGCGGCATCGACGGTTCAGACGTCGAAGCGTTTTTCGCCAGTTGGGAGGCGGGTTGCGTCTGAAGATTGAAGAACCTGATGACTCTGGCGGTCGAGCGTTTCGTCGGCAGCATCGGAACTCTGTTCACAGATAAGCCGGTGTTTCGGATCGAACCCCCCGCCCTCGTCGGCCATGCTTTCCTTCGCCCGGCTTGGCGACCTTCTCCGGGTGATCACCACGTATACCGAACCGTATAACGCAGCGTGCCCTCTTCCCCGGCCTTGAGCGTCATGGGGAACTGCACAAGCCTCGCATCGAGCTTTTTCGGTTCGATCGTGGACTTCGTGATTTCCCACGTCGACCAGCGGTGCATCCGCTCCTGCACGATGACGGTCACCGGCTCGGTCTTGCGGTTGCGGACTTTGATCTGGATCGTTTCATCGATCGTCTTACGCGAGGTATCGAGGCGGAAATCGGCCTGGATGCGCTCCCCCACCACATCGAACGCGTTGCCCATCTTGACCAGCACGGTCTCATCCCGGGGGGTGTGGCGAAGGACATCTTCCCCGATGAACTCCAAGCTTCCGTCCGCGGGGTCGGCCTTGCTGACGCGGATGCGGCCCGCGGGCAGGGGCATGCCCATGCCGCTCTCCTTGTCGTTTTTGAACCTCAGGTAGACCAGCACGTCCTTCCTTGATTGCACGCCGAAACCCTGGTCCATCATCGGGTTGTACGGGTCGAACCACATGTCGCCGCCGAGCGCGTCATACACCAGGACTTTCTCGCAGGGAACGCCCCGGGCCGCGGGGAAGAGTTCAATCTGCTTCGTCGAGTTTTCGGGGATCGTGGCCGGGCGTCCCAGGGTGTAGAGGTGGTACTCGAAGAACGACTTTTCAGCGAACCCGTCGTCCCGCTGGGCCATGGCCTCGCTCACGGCGTAGGACCTTGCTCCGTAGGTCTCCGGCTTGGGCGCCCGGTGGACATCGCCGGCCACCAGTTTGAGTGTGGCCTCCGGGAACGTCGCGCCCGACTGGTTCAGGATGCTGACCCACGCCCCCACATCAAGGACTCCCGAGTTCGCGTCCTTGCCCTCCGTGAAGGTCAGGTTGTAGTCCGCCCACCAGGTGATCCCTTCGGTCTGATAGGAGACGCGAACATCGTGCGGCCCCGGTTTGTCGGTGGCGATGTCCCAGAGGAGCGTGGGCTTGGTGAGCAGTCCATCGGGCAGAGTCGGGAGGTTGAGTTCGGCGTACTGATTCACGACCTTGATCCCGCCATCTGGCTGCTGAAGAACGAGTTGACCGGCACCGCTCGAAAGGAGTGTGCCGGACGTCGTCTCGGCTGTGTTGCCGCGAATGACGACGGCTCCGATGTCCTGACCGAGAAAGCGGGTGAGCAGTTTGTCGGTGCTGACGAGGTCGAACTGATAGTTCTGTTCGAGCACCCGGGTCGCGTCGGGCGCGGTGAGTGAGGCGAACGAAACGGTTGTCGGGTCGATGTACGCCGCGACATCATCGAACCGCACGGCCTGCCGCTTGGCCCCGAGTTCGATGCGCCGGTCGGTGCGCACCACGGCGTACCCGGGGATCGGCGCGCCGAGGCCGAACCGCGAGCCGACCTGCCCGGGCACGGGGCGGTAGAGATCGGGGCTGATCGCCCCCGGTTGGGCGGAGGAGTAGATCGTCAGACCGGTCTTTGTTTCCGCGGACATGGCTGCTCCTGCTGAAAGGGCCGCCGCGAGCGCGGCGAGGATGTCTCGGCGTGATGCGCGACGGCGGGTCGGGCTTTGTTTTGAACTGGCCATTGAATCTCCTGTGACGGCGACACGGATCATTGGACGCCCGGCACGCGCCCGCGTTCCCCGACGGGTCGCGCGCGACAAAAACCCTCACCCGCTCCGATGATGCGCCGTACCATCCGCCCCAGCGGCGATGCCGCGTCGTAGCAGAAAGGCCACCCACGCATGAAACTTCGGCGGATACTTGTCACCGGCGGCGCCGGGTTCCTCGGCTCGCACATCTGCGATCGTCTGGTCGCGCAGGGGCACGATGTCATCTGCCTCGACAACTTCTTCACGAGCCAGAAGACGAATGTCGCCCACCTGCTGGGCAAACCCAACTTTGAGTTGATCCGCCACGATGTGACGCACCCCCTCTGGCTCGAGGTGGATGAGATCTACAACGCGGCCTGCCCCGCGGCGCCCGGACATTACCAGTACAACCCCATCAAGACGATGAAGACCAGCGTGCTCGGGGCGATTAACGTCCTTGGCATGGCGAAACGCTGCAGGGCGAAGGTGCTGCAGTTCTCCACCAGCGAGGTCTACGGCGATCCGACTGTTCACCCGCAACCCGAAAGTTACCGAGGGAACGTCAACCCCATCGGCCCCCGGGCCTGCTACGACGAAGGGAAACGCGCCGCCGAGACGCTCTTCTTCGATTACCACCGATCCAACAAGGTGAACATCCGCGTGGTGCGGATCTTCAACACCTACGGCCCGCGCATGCACCCCTTCGACGGGCGGGTAGTTTCCAACTTCATCCGCCAGGCACTCTACAACGAAGACATCACCATGTTCGGCGAGGGGAAGCAGAGCCGTTCCTTCTGTTTCGTCGATGACCTCGTGGACGGGATCATCCGACTCATGAACGCGCCCGACGACGTCACCGGCCCGATCAACATCGGCAACCCGGTGGAGTTCACCATGCGCCAACTCGCGGATCTGGTGATCGAACTCACCGACAGCAAGAGCCGGATCGTGTACAAGCCCATGCCCGCCGACGATCCGAGCCAGCGTCAACCGGATATTTCGCTGGCGAAGGAGAAACTCGGCTGGGAGCCGAAAGTGCAACTGCGCGAAGGCCTGGCGAAGACCATCGCCTATTTCCGTTCCCTGAATCTCGATCACTTCCGCCCCCCCACACCCAACTTCTGAGCCGTGCCGATCGATGCCGACGTGATTGTGATCGGCGGAGGAACGTCGGGTGCCGCGGCGGCTCTTTCGCTGGCCCGCGCGGGCCGGCGCGTGATCGTGCTTGACCGTTTCAAGCCGCCGCACGAACATGGCGAGCATCACGGCGGGCAGCGGCTCTTTCGAACGGCGTATTTCGAGCACCCCGGGTACGTGCCGCTCCTGCGACGAGCGCTCGACGGCTGGCGGCGACTCGAAGCCGAATCCGGTGAGCGACTTCTTGAACTCACCGGCGCGGTATACGTCGGAGCTCCCGGTGGTGAGTTGATCTCGGGTTCGCTGCGTTCCGCGGCGGCTCACGGTGTACCCCACGAGGTTTTGTCGCCTCATGAAGCGACGGAGGCCCTGCCCGGAGCGGTACTCCATGAGTCTTGTGTCGTGATGCGAGAGCGGACGGCGGGATATGTTCGGTGCGATGCGGCCATCGCAGCGTTGTTACGTGTCGCCGAAGCAACGGGCGCGAAGATCCGATCCGGTGTGCCTGCCTCCGGCTGGAGCGCCTCATCGAACAGCGTGGAAGTTGCCACAGCGGGCGGTATCTTGCGGGCGGGCTTGCTGATTATCGCCGCGGGTCCGTGGAGCGGTGCGCTCCTGTCCGACATCGGCGTACGGCTCACGGTGACTCGCCAGGTCCAGGCGTACGTCGAGGCCTCACCGGGAGGCGGCCCGGCGTGCTGCTGGGCGGTCGAAGGTCTTGACGGTTTGTTCGTGTATGGGTTTCCTCGGGACCACCACGCAGGCACCATCAAGTTCGGGGTTCATGTGCATGGACCCGTTCTTGACCCCGATAGGCCCACGCCGTCAGTCACGGCGCGTGAAATCGAGCAGGCCCGCTCGGCGCTACGGGGCGTCTTTCCCTCGCTCGCGAACGGACGTATACACGGCTCGGCCTGCCGATACACCAACTCGCCCGATACCCACTTTATCATCGACCGGCACCCTGCCTTTCCGAACGTCGTCTTTGGTGCCGGCTTTTCTGGGCACGGGTTCAAGTTCGCCCCGGTGCTTGGGGAACTTCTCGCGAAGTTGGTGATGGATCCCGGTGCCGAGCATCCTGCCCCGTTTCTGGCGCTCTCACGGTTCGGGGGGGGTGGATGAGCATCTGGCGGCTGTTCGTCGCGGTCTACCCGCCACGGGATTCCGCGGCGGCGTTGCTGCGTGCGTTGAAAGAGATCCCTCATCTGCCTCCGCACCGACCGACACCCGTGGAACAGATACATCTGACCGCCCAGTTCATCGGCGACACGTCCGAGAGGGAGCTCGGACATGTTCGAGAATCCATCGATCGATCGTGCGCCGGCATTTCATCATGTCTACTCGTGCCGCGCCGTCTCATCACATTGCCCGAGCGCGGTCTTTCACGGCTGGTGGCGGCGGAGACGGACCTCCCGGCGGAGTTGGCCGAGTTGCACCGACGTCTGGCGCACCGCCTGGCAAAGCACCCCCGCGGGCGTGAGCCTGAGCGATTCCACCCGCATCTGACCCTGGCACGGTTCGCGGGCGGTGGTGATCCATTCAGACTCGATGTGCCATGCCCTTGTCCCGGGTTTCGTGTGATGAGCGTTTCGTTGGTCCGTAGTCATCTTGGCCCGGGCGGGGCCTCCCACCGCGAAATCGTTACCTTCCCTTTGGGTTGTGAAAAAAAGACGGCCGGGCCCGAAGGCTCCGACCGTCCGGAGGGGAGAAACTGGGTTGAGCCTACAGAATAACGCCGATGGCCCGCCCGGTCAATGGGGAATTCACCCAAACTTCAATGCCGGGGTCCTGATTGCTGCCTCGCCCCGTCGTTGCCAGTTCAGTCCCGCCCTCATAGCATCGAGCCTTTTCACGTCAGCACCCCCCGAGAACATCCATGCCCGCACCCGCCGATCGCGTCTACTCAGAGTCCCACGAATGGCACAAAGTCGAGGGAGACACCCTCACCCTGGGTCTGACCCAGTTCGCCGTCGATCAACTGACCGATGTCACCTATGTCGAGATGAAAAAGCCCGGACATGCATTCATAGCGGGCGAGATCGTGGGCGAAGTGGAGTCCGTCAAGACCACGAGCGACATCTATTGCGCCGCCGCGGGCGAAGTCATCGAAACAAACCCCGCCCTGGCGGATGATCCCGGACTGCTCAACAGGGATCCGTACGGGAAGGGGTGGTTGATCAGAGTCCGCATCGGAGACAAGACCGGCTTGTCCTCGTGCATGGACGCGACGGCCTACAACGCCCAGCACCCCGGTTGAGCCCGACTACTTCGATGACTCCGTCAGACGCGACCGCACCAACCCGAGACCGGACGCCGTCGCGCCAGGTTCCGAGCATTGTCTGCCGTGATGTACGCAAACGCTACTGCATGGGCGGCCGTGAGGTCGAAGCACTTCGGGGTGTGGATCTCACGATCGAGCGTCCGGGGTTCTTCGCCGTCATGGGCCAATCGGGCAGCGGGAAAACGACGCTCTTACACCTCCTGGCGGCGCTGGACCGGCCCGATGCGGGTGAGATCCACATCGCGGGCCGCGCGATCCATGCATTGACTGAAGCCGAAGCGACCGGGTTCCGAAGGCGTGACATCGGGATCGTTTTTCAGCAGTTCAACCTGATCCCGACGCTGTCGGCGCGGGAGAATGTGGAACTTCCTGGCATGCTGGCTGGAGAGGACCAAGCCCATCTCGCTGAACGCAGCGGAATGCTGCTCGACCGCCTGGGGTTGAAAGGGCGTGACCACCACCGTCCCGATGCCCTGTCCGGAGGGGAGCAGCAGCGGGTCGCTATCGCGCGTGCGCTGCTCTTTTCGCCTCCTGTGATCTTCGCCGACGAACCAACGGGCAGTTTGGACTCGGGCACGAGCGAGCGACTCTGGTCGCTCCTCAAGGAAGTCGCCGGCGAGTGCGGCACGCTCGTTCTCATGGTCACGCATGAACCCGCTGCGGCGGTCCATTGTGAGCGCATCTTCGTGCTCCGGGACGGACGGATGACAGCCATCATCGAAACGGAGGGGCTTGATGCGGCCGGAGTTGCGGCTCGCTATCAGCACTGCACTCGCGCGACGTAGCCGCACGCTGCTGCTCATCATCGCCGTGGCCCTTTCCGCGGCGATGATCGCCGGCGTGGCGTGCGCGATGGCGAGCGTGACCCGGGGCGTTTCAGCCCGGCTCGATGAGGCCGTGGGCCGCGCCGAAGTCAGAATCACACCCGTCGGGAGCGGGAAATATCTGACGACCGAGGATCTGGAAGCCGCCCGTGCTTGGCCGGAGTCGGCCCTGGCGGTAGGACGGTCCACCGCCTCGATCGGCATCGCGTTCCGTCGTCCGTTCGTCCTCGAATCGCCGAACAAGCCTCGGGAACGGGTGCGGATCGAATGTCTCGGGACCGCGACGGCGTTTGGGATTGACCCGGGGCTGGAACCTCGCATCCGGGGCATCAATCTCGTGGCGGGACGGCTGCCCGAGGCACCGGATGAAATCGCGGTGGATGAGGGGCTTGTGCGTGGATTTACCAACCCGCAGCGCGGGGCGTATCGCGTGCTGCGGGGCGAAGATCCCGCAGACGGGCCGGAGCAGCCGGGGCTGGGTACTGAAGTCTTCATCGTGCGTTTATTGCGCTCGCCGATCCCGCTGCAAATCGTTGGAGTCACGGCGCAACCTCCATTCGGGACTCGGTGGCAGTGCCACCTCACGCTCGAAGGGCTGGCAAGAATTACGGGCCAGAATCGACTCTCGGAGATCGATGTCGTGCTTCGGGATGGAACAAGCCCCACCGAGGTCGTCGACCGTCATCGCGAGCGTTTCGGGAGTCGCGCGCTGGTGCAGACCACCGCACGCATCACAAGCGATCTTGACACGAACGTGCGCGGCGCTGAACTGGGGTTTGTGCTCGCGACGGTCATGGCTTTTCTTTCGGCTTCGTTCATCATCGCCACGGGGCTTTCGACCGGAGTCACCGAGCGGGAGCGCGAGCTTGCACTTCTGCGCTGTATCGGCGCAACGCGAGGCCAACTCGCGGCGGTGCAACTGACCATCGGCGCGATGATCGGGGGTGCGGGTGCCGCCGTCGGAATCCCGCTTGGGATCGCGCTGGCTTTCGCATTAGCCGCGAATTTCACGAAGGAACTACCCACCGGGGCTGTGGTCTCGCTCTTCGGCGTCTGGATGGCCCTGGCGGGGTCGATCGGTGCAGGGTTGCTCGGCGCGGCGTACCCGGCGTGGCGAGCGTCCCGGGCATCGCCGCTCGAAGGATTGAGCGTGCGGAGTGTGCCGCCCGGACGGGGCATGATTCTCCGTCTGCTGACGATCGGGTTGTGCTTGCTCGCGTTGCAGGTTGCGATTACCTTCGGGCCGCGGGACGGGCAGGTTGCCTTCTGGTCATACGCGACTGTCGGCCTGCCGGGCATGTTCATCGGGTACTTCCTGCTGGGCGTGCCCGTCTTGCTACTGGTGGAATGGTCAGCGGGGCCGGCGGTGAACACGCTGCTCGGCCTGCCTCGGAACATGCTGTCGCGGACGATCCGGGCGACGCCGTTTCGCTATGGGTTCACCGCCAGCGCGATGATGTCGGGCCTGGCCATCATGGTGGCGATCTGGACCCAGGGACGGTCGATCGTGCAGGACTGGCTGGCAAAGTTCGAGTTCCCGGACGCGTTTGTCATGGGCCTGAACCTGACCGAATCGGCGCTGGACAAGTTGAACGCGATGCCCTTTGTCACGGGGACCTGCGCCGTCACGCTTCAACCGATCGAACAGGACGCGTTCGGCGTGCGGGCGATACAGCGGTACAAGTCGATGTTCATGGCCTTTGAGCCGGATTCATTCTTTCGGATGAACCGGATCACCTGGATCGAACCGACCACTCCCGAAGGGCAGGCGGAAGCGCAGAGACGATTGGGCGAGGGGGGCGCGATTCTGGTTGCCAAGGAGTTCCAGATTGCCAACGGTGTACGGGTGGGCGACTCGTTCCGCGCCCGCTCCGGGAGCATCGAACACGACTTTGAAATCGTGGGAGTGGTGACCAGTCCGGGGCTGGAAATCGTCAGCAAGTTCTTTCAGGTGGGCGAGTCTTTTACTGACCAGGCGATCCACGCCGTCTTTGGTTCGAGAAAAGACCTGAAGGAAGTGTTCCGATCCGAAGCGATCAACCTGATCCAGATCGGGCTTGATCCCGGCCACGACGACGGCGAGGCGTTGGCGATGATCCGCACCGGGTTGCTCGATGCGGGCCTGCTCGATGCGGGGAGCGGAAGGCAGGTCAAGGAGCAGATCCGCGAGCTGATCGGCGGCGGCCTGGTCATCGCATCATCGGTGGCGGTATTCGCCATGCTGGTAGCCGGATTCGGCGTGGCGAACATCATCATCGCCGGCGTACAAAGCCGCCGATTCGAGTTCGGAGTGTTGCGGTCCATCGGAGCCACGAGGGGGCTGCTGATCCGGCTCATCCTCGCGGAGGCCGTCCTCATCGCCCTCACCGCGGTTCTTCTCGGCACAGCGCTGGGTGTGCAAGGCATCGCGAGCGGGCAGCGGCTGGATCGGCTGCTCTTCGGGCTTGAACTTTCGGTGCGGCCACCGCTCGTACCAATCGCTGTCGGATGGTTGTTCATCTTCGCCGTGACGCTCGGTGCGGCGCTGCCGACCGCTCTCTCATCCGCGAAAAGATCGCCCCGTGAGTTGCTCTCGACCATGCGGGGGTGATGAGGGGTTGTTCTAAGCCCACCTCCGCACACCGATCGCCGCTGGGTGTAGATCTTGAACGCGTGCGCGTTTGCCTGTCACTCCTCGGGCAACGCGCAGTGGCCGCCGTTCTTGAGGTGGTAATCCTGGTGGTACTCCTCCGCCTCGTAGAACTTTCCGGCTTCCTGCACGGATTTCACCTGCGTCACGATCTTCCGAGACTTGAAGCGATCGGTTTGCTGTTGTTCGCTAATGAACGATGCGGCGGTCTGAGCCTGAGCATCATCGGCGGTAAAGATCGCGGAACGATACTGGTCCCCCACATCCGGCCCTTGCCGGTTCAGGGTTGTGGGGTCATGGAAGCGAAAGAAACGTTCGAGGAGTTGGCGGTAGGTGATCCGAGCGGGGTCAAAGAGAATTTTTACGGTCTCCGCGTGGCCGGTGTCCTTGTAGCAAATATCCCTGTATGTGGGATTCTCGGTGCGGCCGCCCATATAGCCGCTGACCACATCGATGACTCCGGGGAGTTGCTGGAATCGGTCTTCGACACCCCAGAAACATCCGCCGGCGAAATACGCCGTTTGCGTCGGGATCGGCTTGGCGGAGTCCGGAAGTTCCTGCCCTTTCTCAACGAACGTGAGCGACGCTGAGTTCAGACAGAAGCGCAGCCCGGTCGGCTTCGGCCCGTCCTCGAAGACGTGCCCGAGGTGCGCGGTGCATCGGGCGCAGACGATTTCATCGCGGATCATGCCGTGAGAACGATCCACGACGGTCGCCACGTGGCCCGGCGCGTAGGGCTTGAAGAAACTGGGCCACCCAGTCCCGGAGTTGAACTTCGCATCGCTGCCGAACAATGGAAGTTCGCACAGGCGACAGAGATACACGCCATCCTTCTTGTTATCGAGAAGGTTGCCGCAGAAAGCCCGCTCCGTGCCGCGGGCGAGTATGATGTCTGCCTCCTCGGGCGTGAGTTTTTTTGCCAGTTCATCGATGCGCTGAGGTGAAAGCCGCGTGATGTCGTAACCGGCTTTCGAAAATGTAACTCCGGCGGAAGTGCCGGTTTGTTTCGTGCTTGCTTTCACGCCTGTGATCTCCGAAGTCTCCACCGTCCCGGCTGGGGGCTCTCCACGAAAGAGGCACACCGCCACGGACACCGCCGCGGCGGCGATACCGATCATCGAATAGTGGAAGAGAGTCATCGTGTCTGGTCCTTTACTACATCGCGGGATCGATGAATCTTCGATGCAGGAAACGTCATGGATGCTACGACAAGATCCTCACCTATGTTTGGTGAATGATAACCCGTATCCGTCCGAGCTCGTTTCTAGATAAGTATCTGCTGTTATGGGACCATTTCCGGACTTTCGAGTCGCCGCGAGTCATACTTGTTTTAAGAGACCACTAAACTGTCTAAAGACCACCTCGAGGATGCTCGGGAATCCGTCCGGCAAAATCTAAGTTCCACTCAATTTTACTCAGCATCCACAATCACCCAACGAAGATCACACGCTTCTTCACACGTATCCGGTGACCGTAGGCAGAGTACTTTCGAGTCGAGACAATCCTCTTGAACTCATCGTTCAGTGCGAAAGCAAATAATGTGGGAATCCTGTCGCTTCGTCATGGAAGGTTAGGAAATGGGCAAATTTGGCGAAGTCGAGTGGATGCGAGTACCATGACGGCGTACAAAATGGGCGAGTTCTTCGCCTTTCATGCACCCTTCCTAGTGGCGGGGATGGGTAGAAAACACAATCTGTGGGTGTGGAGTATGGACCGATGCGGGGCGCAAAGCCGTGGCAACTAATCGTGATCGTGGCTTCGGTCCTGGCGATGGCCGGCTCGGTGCTCTATACCTGTTCACAAGTTCCGGACACAAGTTCGTCCACTTCGATGTACTTGGTGGATTTGAACACCGGCGATCTCTTTGAGGCCGCGATGCCCAAGAACCGACCGATCATGCTCCCGGCGCGGCATCCGGTGTCCGGTGAGGAGAATCTCTTTCCGGCGTTGAACAAGGAAGGCAGGTGGTTTGTGGAGAACCGGTACCTACCCTACGCGATGCAAGGACCGGATGGAAAGATGCGGACGGCGTTACCCGGGCTGGCGGATCCCAAGACGGGCGAAATCAAGCCCTCTTCCGGGACGCCGGCAAAGGCTGATATCTTCAAGTAGGACCTCCACACGCAAAGCGAGTTCAGATGCCGACCATCACAACGCCCCGTCGAGGATCACAGCGCCGCGGCTTCACGCTCATCGAGTTGCTCGTCGTCATCGCCATCATCGCGCTGTTGATCAGTTTGCTGCTGCCCTCGCTCGGGAAAGCCCGTGAAGCGGCCAGGAACCTGGTGTGCAAGTCCATGATCCGCAGCCTTGGCCAGTCTCAGGTGTCGTACGGCGGGGACAACAAGGAGTATTACGCCGGCTATCACTCCTCGGGAGAGGCCGCGGACATGGTGAATGGCGCGAACCTCCTCTTCGACACAACGCCCAGCACCCCGACGAGCATCTTTGATTGGATCAGCCCGTGCATGGGCGATTATGCGGGCCTCTCGGTGAACCGCGCCCGCCGCACACTGGAGATCTTCAACAAGTTCGGCTGCCCATCGGCGAGGAAGATCAACGATCGCCTGTACCCGCCGGGCGGCGGAGGAACCGCTGATTTCGTGCAGTTCAACGCCGTGCAGCAGTCGCTGGTCTACAAGCAGATCAGTTACCTGTCGCCCTCGAACTTCCACTTTGCCTCGGTGCGTTCAGGCGCTCGTGTCATGACCAACCCCGCGGGCACGACGATGTACAAGCGCGCGAACTTCGACAATCCGGTTCGCATCAGCGACACCTTCATCCCCCGCTTCGACCGCGTCGGCACGCAGTTGAGCAACAAAGTGCTGGCGATGGACGGATGCCGCTATTGGGTAAACGACGAGGGCGCGATCCGGTACTTGGATTTCGATATCAACCCCGCACCCGGGAGCCGTCCGACCAGTTCAACAGCGCAAGGCTCACCCGGCTTCGGCTCGTTCACTGACTCGGGGCCCATCTTCAACGAGTCGACGGCGTTCGGCCGATTCGGTGCCCAGCGGCCCAACGACCCGACCAACCGCTTGCTTTCGTACAGACACAGTTTGACCATGAACGCCTGCTTCTTCGATGGCAGCGTACGCACGGTCACACAAGATGAGTCCTATCGCAGGATCGAGTACTGGTACCCCTCGGGGGGCACCTTTACCGGGAATCAGGCGACCGCGGAATCGATCCAGTCGAACACGGTCGGCAAGCCGGTGCCGTAGATCAGTCGTCCATGGCGGTGGGCCGCCCGGTGACGCAAAGCCTCTGAACACTTCGAGAGCCCGTGGCAACGCTGATCGGAGCTTTGCGCACCCATGCAGGTGCCGCACACGGTCAAGCCGTTGGCACGGCACTCCCCGAAGCCCGCATATCACGCCTCGCAGTCCACGCTGCGGCAACCGTAAGCGAGTTTCTTATCCGAACGTGGCAAGATCAACCACGGACGACGATCGGATGAGTGGTAGCGGAGTGACTTGCCCGGGGGCGAGTCGCGCGTGCTGCCGATCTTCCCGGAACTGAGACCGTTTCTTCTCGATGCGTTCGAGCAGGCAGAACCCGGACGCGAGTACGTCATCACCCGCTACCGGCAGCGCAACTGCAACCTCCGGACGCAGCTGCTCAGGATCATCTCCCGCGTCGGGGTCCGGGCGTGGCCCAAGCTCTTCCATAACCTGCGCAGCTCCCGCCAGACCGAGCTCGAGGAGTTGTTCCCGACCCACGTCGTCTGCGCGTGGTTGGGCAACTCCCCCGCGGTGGCGCGGGCCCACTACCTCCAGGTCCGGGAGTCGGACTTCGAGAAGGCCGTCGGGGCGCTCCCGCCCGGCGGCGCAGAATCCGGCGCAGACATGGCGCGAATTGCGGCGCAGCAAGGAACCGCACCGGCTCGCACCGAGTCGCAAAATCTTCCACAAGTCTTTACCCCGTGCGGAGTTACGCGAGTCCATGCGACTCGGTGCGACTCCTTGCGAAACGGGAAAGTGACCCCGATGGGATTCGAACCCATGTCACCACCGTGAAAGGGTGGTGTCCTGGACCAGGCTAGACGACGGGGCCGTCATGACCGCAACGAAAGAGGCATCGGCCGATTCATTACGGGATCAATGATAGGCGCTTTTCACGACGTTGCCCATCGGGCATCGAACTCAATATCAGCGGTTGCTTCCCGCCGCGTGCTATTCATCGTCGACCGCATCGTTGCGCAGCGTCAGGATCTCTCGCAACTGGTCGGTGTTCATTTCGCTGATCCACTGCTCGCCGCTGCCGATGATATTTTCGGCGAGTTCGGTCTTGCTCTCGATCATCTGGTCGATGCGCTCCTCGAGCGTGCCGCGGACGACGAACTTGTGTACCTGCACGGTGCGGGTCTGCCCGATGCGGTAGGCGCGGTCGGTGGCCTGGTTCTCGACGGCGGGGTTCCACCATCGGTCGAAGTGGAAGACGTGGGTCGCGGCGGTCAGGTTAAGCCCAACGCCGCCGGCGCGGAGCGAGAGGATGAGCACGGGCGCGGAACCGTCGGCTCGTTGGAATCGGTCGATGATGGATTGCCGCTGGGGTTGTGTCGTGCCGCCGTGAATGAACAGCACATCTTTGCCGAAACGGTGGGCGATCATCGCCTCGAGCAGTTTGCCCATCTCGCGGAACTGAGTAAAGACCAGGGCCTGGTCGCCTTCGGCGATGACTTCGTCGAGCATTTCGAGCAGGCGGATGCACTTACCCGACCGCGATGGGTCGACGAGCCTGTCGCGGGCATCCTCGGCGCCTTTCAGCGCCAGTTCCGGGTGATTGCAGATCTGTTTGAGTTTGACAAGCGTGGCGAGGACCAGACCGCGGCGCTGCATGCCATCGGCCTCCTCCACCTGAACCAGCATTTTCTTGACGCAGGACTCATACAACCCGGCCTGCTCGCTGGTCAGGTGGCTGAACTCGCGGCTTTCAACCTTTTCGGGCAGATCGGCGACGACGGTGGGGTCGCTCTTGAGACGCCGGAGCACAAATGGACGGATCAAACCGCGCAGTTGCTCGCCGCGAAGTTTGTCGTGGTATCGTTCGATGGGAACCGCGAACTTCTGGCGGAAACTCCCCGCTCCACCCAGGTACCCCGGGTTAAGAAAATCCATGATGGACCAGAGTTCCGTCAGGCGATTCTCCACGGGCGTTCCGGTGAGGGCGACGCGCCTCGCGGCCTGAAAACTCCTTACGGCCTGGCTCTGCTTGGCACCGGGGTTCTTGATGTACTGGGCCTCGTCGAGCACGATCCTGCCCCACGGCACACGTGCGATGGTGTCTTTGTCGCGGTTGGCGAGCGAGTAAGTCGTGACCACCAGATCGCTCTCGGCGGCTCGTTGCACGAACGCATCGCCGGTGGGCCTGCCCGCGCCGTGATGCACGTGCAACCGGATGCCCGGACAGAACCGCGCCGTCTCGTGGATCCAGTTCCCCACGACGGACATCGGCACCAGGAGGAGTGTCGGGGCTACTCCGTGATTGATCGGGAACGCGGAGCCATCCTCGGGAGCCTCCCGGTCTGCTTCCGCGCCGACGAGAGGCTCGCCCCCCGCATCGGGCGCAACCTCACGTTCCCACGCCAACAACGCGAGCAACTGGATCGTTTTACCCAAGCCCATGTCGTCGGCGAGACAGACGCCGAAACCGAGTTGCTCCTGGAAAGCGAGCCACGAGACGCCGCGGCTCTGGTAGGGTCGGAGCGTGCCCTTGAACCCCTTGGCGGTCTGGAGCATCTCGAGTTGACGGCTCGAGGCTTCGCTGTTGAGAAAGGCGTTGAGCCAGCCGGTGGCTTCCATGCCCACCACCGGGATGCCGGCATCGCCGAGATCGGCGGAATAGGCCATGCGCAGCGCTTCGGCGAGTTTGACCTGCCCGCCCGGGTGCTCGCGGATGAACTTCACCGCGGCGTGCACATCCTCGGGACGGATCTCCACCCAGCGCCCGTTGACCCTCACCAGCGGCGTTCTTCTGGCGGCGAGTTGCTCGAACTCGGCGAGCGAAAGCGTGGTGTCGCCGACGGCGATCTCCCACTGGTATCCGATCAACGCGTTGAGGCCGACTTGTGCCTTGGCCGCGTTGGTCATGCCCCCACGCGTCCGATCGAATGGGTTGACCGCTTCCGAGTCGAGCCGGAGTTTGGCACCCACACGAGCGGAAGGAGAGTCCCACCAGTCCGGGGCCTGCACCGCGAACCCCTGCTCGGTCAGGACCGTCCGCACTTCACGAAGAAACTCGTACGCCTGTTTCGTCGTGAGTGTGACCTCGGTCGGTTCGCTGTCGTCGAGCGCTTCCTCCAGCCTCTTGTACAGTCGTGAAGCCCGCCCCAACTCACCGAGCAACAGATCCTGGGGATGATCGAGGCGGCGGCCCATGATCGTCACCGATTCGCCGCTCACCATCCACACATCGGACGCGTCGATCACCAGTGATGGTTGTTCCACCGCCTGGAGATGGAACGTGATGGCCCAGACAGCCGCGTTCGGGTCCGGTGCCGCGTTGGGCGCCAGACCCGTGACAACCGGCTCTCGGAGACGGAGCAGCAGCCGCCAGGCAGAACTGGCCCCGCGCTCTTCCAGAACGCCGATCCAGCTTCGGACGCGTTTGACCAGCTCTTGACGGGCCGCCGAGGCCGCCGACACGGCATCGCGTGCTGCGAGAAGTCCCCCGAGCCACGCGACGTGCAGATCCGAGGTCGGGTCACGCTCGGCGACCGCATCCTCGAAACTTTCCGCGGCGAGAAACTCGCGGCAGTGCGCATCGACCAGAGCGTGGATGAACTCTTCGGTCACCGCGCCTCCGCTGAATCGCAGATGGTCGTGGACACACCGCGCGGAAGCGGGCATGGCTTCGACCAGCGCCGCCAGGCGGTACGCAGTGGCCTCATCGCTCATCCAGCCTTGCCATGCACCGCGAAGTTCTCCTGCGGAAGTCTGAACAAGACTGGGGACAAATCGCTGCTGCACCAGGAGGTGCTGCGCGAAACGAGCGGCCTTGGCAAAGTACCGCAGCGATGCGCCCAGCAGCGGCCCGTCTTCTGCTTCACCATACTCGCCTTGTTCCACGAGCGCATCAGCCAGTCCTGTCACCACGGCACCAGCGGTCGATGGTGCAATCGCGAGTGTCGGCACCTCCACAACCTGCAGGATCGGGTGTGCTTCGTTCTCTTCGCCGATCCAGGAGCGGCCGATCGCTCTCGCGAGTGTGCTGCTGGGAAGAGGACGCCCGTTCGATGCGGGAAGCCCGAGGCGGAGCACACCCGCCGTTGAAGAACTACCTAATTCCAGGTGCGGCAGGGTCGGAGGCGATTCGGCGAATGGATGGCGCATCAGCCCGACAGAGGCTTCACCAACAGTCGGGGGCAAGGCTTGAAACAACGCCTGGGACTCAATCCACAGGTGCAGCGCTCCGCCGCTCCAGTTCGCATGAACAACTCTCGTCAAAGCGCGGCGATCCGGTTAGGGGCTAGGCGGCACAACCGCCGGGACAGGAACAAAATCCAAATGAGGGCGCGGGGACTCGAACCCCGGACCTACGGCTTAAAAGGCCGCTGCTCTACCGACTGAGCTACGCCCTCGTGCTGATCCTTCAGGATGCAGGGCCGGGATGATACGCAGTCAGTAAAAGGAATACACGGTTGATGGAAAAGGAATCGGCAAAGTTGATGGAGAGTACTCCGATTTGGGTGGTGCGTGCCGCGTGACTCGAGTCGATTTCCTATCATCACGTGTGAGCAAGCGTCCCAAAGGGTCCACAGCGATTCAGTCCGTCTCCCTGGTTTCTCTGGGTTGCCCCAAAAACCTGGTCGACTCGGAGAAAATGCTGGGTCTTCTGGCCGAGTCCGGGCTTGCGCCTGTGTCTCACGACGGCGAGGGCTTCGGCGGCGCCGATGCGGTCGTTGTCAACACCTGCGGGTTTCTGGAGGCATCCAAAGACGAATCCCTGGGCGTCATCAAGGAGGCCATCGCCGCCAAGGAACGGGGCGAGGTGAAGCGTGTGATCGTTGCTGGTTGCCTGGTCCAGAGACATCGGGCCAAGATGCTCGAGTGGGCTCCGGGCATCGACGCGATGGTCGGGGTCTTCGACCGGGATAAAATTGTTGAAGCGGTGAGCGGGGCCGCGGCTCTTTCGGCCAGGGGGCGAGCGGCCTCCGCGCTCGACGCTTCGGATAAACCGAACTATTGGATCGCGGCCAACGCCATTGCCGCGGCGAAGGACCGCGGCCTCAAGACTTCGGGCCTGACCGTGAACGGCAAAGATGGAAAAGGCCTGGGGTATATCGAGGATGATTCCGCCCGCGTACGGTTGACGCCGCGGCATTACGCCTATCTGCGGATCAGCGAGGGGTGCAACCAAAACTGTGCGTTCTGCACGATCCCCAGCATCCGGGGAAAAATGAGGAGCAAGCCTCTGGACCGGATCGTGGCCGAGGCCCGGGAACTTCTGGCGGACGGCGCTCACGAACTGCTCCTGATCGGACAGGACACGACCAGTTACGGCGATGATGTGGGTTTCGGTCTGAACTATGACGGGAAGGGTGGCGGGGGGTTGCCCGCGCTCCTGCGGGCTTTATCGGACACCATCGACCGCGAAACAGGCGCGGGGTGGCTGCGGCTCATGTACGCCTACCCATCGAATTTTTCGGCACCGATCGTCGAGGCCTTTGCGGAACTGACTCGCAGGGGCCGGCTGCTGAAGTATCTCGACATCCCACTTCAGCACGCGAGCGACCGTGTGCTGAAACTCATGCGCCGGCATGTCTCATCGGCCCAGCAGGAGAGTCTGATCGAGACGCTCCGGGAAAAGATCCCGGGCATGGCGATTCGAACGACTTTTATTTCGGGATTTCCTGGTGAGACCGAAGAAGATCACCGCGAACTGGTCGAGTTTGTCGAGCGCATGGAGTTCGACGCGCTGGGAGTCTTTGAGTACTCCCACGAGCCGGGCACGGTGGCCGGCACGATGGAGGACGACCCCGCCTACGCGGTTTCCTCCGCTGACAAAGCACGCCGCCGCGCCGAGGTCATGGAAGCTCAGCAGCGCATCGCCTTTGGACAGGCGGCTTACCTCGCCGAACAGTTTGACGAGAAGAACCCGACGGCGGGTGGCGTCCAACTGGACGTCATCATCGATGAGACTTTGCGCAGTTCGGGACGGAGAACCAGCGGCATCGGCGATGGTGGTCGGCTCTATCGGGGTCGCGCGTACCACCAGGCTCCACAAATCGATTCCGTAACGTACATTCAGAGCCGCGATAGCCGATCACCCGGCGAGGTCGTCCGGTGCACCATCGTCGGGAGTGACGGTTATGACCTCGTTGCAAGGCCAACGACCGAACTGGAGAAACGGATCGGGCTGCGGGTGGTGAAGTAAACCGTCGCCCCGCCCCGATCGTGGATGTCCTGCACGGGTTTTCGAGAAATCGCACAGCGACGCTGCATCAGCGGCCTCATAATTCAATGTGACGCGGCGGACGCTACGCCCGATTGGTCAGAGATGATTATTCATGAGCCGCTTGATCAACTGCACCTGACCGGTGTGGTACGAATCGTGCGCCGCGGCTCCGACGATGTACGTCAGAGCGTTGAACTTTCGTCCGCCGGCAACCCGGCCCAGGCGTCGCGGATCGAATCTCACCAGCACCGTGCGCAAGTCCTCGTGCATGGTTTTCAGCAGCGAGATGTCCGCTCGCCATGCTTGCTCGTCAGGAGTTTGCGGCACCCTCGGCCAGTTCGAGGGTGACCTCGGAAACGCGTCGCCGACACGGGGAGACAGAGTCCGCCGCACGATGTATTTCCAATACGCCGTGTGCAGGGCGTGCTCCCAGATGCATCTTCGGCCATTCGAGGGCCGCCAGACTGCCTGCGCCGCAGTCACTCCCCGCAGTGAACCCAGGAGCGTCGTGCCCTGCCAGCCTCGCCCGTGAAAGGCGTTGTCGAGGTTCACGACCAGCGCTTCGATCGTGGGGTTGAGATTCATGCTCGAATGTCCGGTGGGCACTGATCCGAGATCACGCACGGGGCGTGAACGTGGCTCCGTCCAGTACATCGCAACTCACGAACTGCCCCGGCTGGAACTGTTCTGCTTTCTGACGGGCATCGGTCGGCACGAGATGGATGGGCAGCCCCGCATCGACAACTACTGCACCACCGTTGACCGCCCGCACCGTTCCCTGCACCCTGCGAGGGCGGCCGTAGACCGGCTCGATGTACTCACCGCCGGTCTGCACCACGTCGATGCGGCGCGACTGCGCCTTGACCACCCCGACCAGCCGGCCGCCGACTCTGGCGGCGATCTGCCCCTCGGGGCGGAGGTGGAGTTCGTAGTTTGTATTCGGGATGCCGAAGCGAATGTAGCCCGGCTTGGTCGCTGTTTCGGCGACAACTTCGAGCAGCGTGCCGCGAGCGAGGGTTGGGTCGATGCGTGTGGTGGGCGATGGCGTAATCATCGGGGCCGAGTGTATGAGGCAAGCCGGCCCTGCGCATCGTGTAAACAATGCATGAATTTTTCGACTTTTGTTGGCCGACGGCCTGGACGAAGCCATCATTAGGCATGACACTCTCCCGCCGTCACCTGCTTCAACGCGGGGCCGCTTTTTCGCTGGGCTTCGCCGGTCTTCGCCACGTTCTTGCGGCAGGTCGCATCGAGACCCCCGCGGATTCGGGCTACGGCCCGCTGGTACCGGATCCGAACAAGACTCTCGACCTACCGCAGGGGTTTACATACCGCGTGATCTCGCGCCGGGGTGAGACAATGTCGGACGGACTTGCCGTGCCCGGCCAGCCCGACGGCATGGCCGCGTTCATCGGCCCTGCGGGCACCACGATCCTGATCCGTAATCATGAACTGGGTCCGACGCACACGAAGCACGGACCGTGGGGGGTCGGTCACTCACTGCTCTCCCGCACACCGCGCGACAAAATTTATGACTACGGCAAAGGCCGAAGCCCTGCGATCGGTGGAACGACCACGCTGGTCTATGACACCAAGGAACACCGGGTGCAAAAGCAGTTTTTGAGTCTCGCTGGAACGTACTTGAACTGTGCGGGCGGGCCGACCCCGTGGAACACATGGCTGACCTGTGAGGAGTGCCACATTTCAGCCGACAAGGACATCGAGAAGGACCACGGGTATGTCTTTGAGGTCCCCGCCACCGCGGCGATGGAACTCGCCCCGCCGGTGCCACTCAAGGCGATGGGACGCTTCTACCACGAGGCCGTGGCCGTCGATCCCCGCACCGGGATCATTTATCTCACTGAGGACCGGGAGGATGGCCTGCTCTATCGGTTTATCCCCAACCGCCGCGGCGTGCTGCGGGAAGGAGGCTCGCTCCAGGCTCTTGTGGTCCGCGACCGTCCATCACTCATCACGAACAATCAGTCGGGTGCCCCGACCATCCATCGGAGCGTGCCCATGGCCGTCGAGTGGAAGACACTCACGGAAATAGACACCCCCGACAACGACCTTCGTCACCGCGGCTTCGCGGTCGGCTGCGCCCGTTTCGCCCGGGGAGAGGGGATGTGGTGGGGAGACAACTGCACCTTTTTCGCGACAACCGACGGCGGTGCCAATCAACGCGGGCAGATCTGGCGTTATACCCCTTCCGCCGACGAAGGGACTCCGGCAGAGGAGCAGCGCCCCGGCACAGTTGAGTTGTACCTGGAGCCGAACGACGCATCCGCTGTGGAGAACGCCGACAATATTACGGTGGCACCCTGGGGCGATCTGTTCATCTGCGAAGATGAGGCCGTGGCGGGCGATGACGTGAATCGCCTGATGGGCGTCACGCCAGATGGGCGCTTCTACCCCTTCGCTCGGAACTCGATGAGCGCTTCCGAACTGGCCGGGGTCTGTTTCTCACCCGATGGCTCCACGATGTTCGTCAACATTCAGGGCAACGGCCTGACATTGGCCGTCACCGGCCCCTGGAAGTCACGCTGAAAGCCGTTCGCGGGACATTCCCTCTCGTCACGACCAGACCTGCTCGGGCTTGTTGTTCATATTTCAACCGCTGTCCTACGCTTGATGCCCTCCGCGAGACCCGGTTCGAGCGGACGCGTTTCCTCCATCAGATGTTCATTTCTTTGCTTTGGGAGCCACCATGCCCGCCGCCATCACGATGCAATCCGGCCGCCTCAACGTCCCCGATGAGCCCGTGCTTCCCTTTATCGAGGGCGACGGCACCGGGCCGGATATCTGGCGTGCCTCGGTTCGAGTCTTTGACGCCGCGGTCGCCAAAGCCTACGGCGGAAAGCGCAAAATCACGTGGAAAGAAGTGCTCGCCGGGGAGAAGGCCTTCAATAAGACCGGCAACTGGCTGCCCGATGAGACCCTGACGGCCTTCCGCGATTATCTCGTGGGCATCAAAGGCCCGCTCACCACGCCCATCGGCGGGGGCATCCGTTCGCTCAACGTCGCCCTCCGACAGATACTCGACTTGTATGTCTGTCTCCGCCCGGTCCGCTGGTTCAAAGGCGTGCCCAGCCCGGTGAAACGCCCCCAGGACTGCGACATGGTGATTTTCCGCGAAAACACGGAAGATATCTACGCCGGGATCGAGTACGCCGCCGGAACGCCGGAAGCAGCGAAGGTCCTCGCTTTCTGGGAGCAGACTTTTCCCAAGGAGTTCGGCAAGATCCGTTTCGGGTCGCAGAAAGCATGCGCCGAGTGGCAAAAACAGTTGGAGGCGATCGGCTCGCCTAAGCGGGAGACGCCGGTGATGGTCGGTGTGGGCATCAAGCCCATCAGCAAGTGGGGCACGGAGCGCCTGGTTCACAGCGCCATCGCCTACGCCCTCAAGGATAAACGCAAGTCGGTGACGCTGGTCCACAAGGGGAACATCATGAAGTTCACCGAAGGGGCCTTCAAGGACTGGGGGTACGAAGTCGCCACGACGTTCTTCCGCGGTCAGGTCATCACCGAGCGAGAAAGTTGGATTCTTGGCAACAAGGAGGCCAATGCCGACCTCTCCGAGGAGGCCAACGCCCGCATGATCGATCCCGGCTACGACATGATGACCCCCAAACAGCAGGATGTCATCCGGGCCGAGATCGAGGCCGCCCTGAAACTCTGGGAGACGCACGGCAAGGGGCAATGGAAGTCCAAACTGATGGTCCGCGATTCGATCGCGGATATCACGCTCCAGCAGGTGCTGACACGCCCGAAGGACTTCGACGTCATCGCCACGATGAATCTGAACGGCGACTACCTGAGCGACGCTCTCGCCGCCCAGATCGGCGGCATCGGCATCGCGCCCGGCGCCAACATCAACTACATCACGGGTCACGCGATTTTCGAGGCGACCCACGGCACCGCGCCAAAGTACGCCAACCTCGACCAGGTGAACCCCGGAAGCGTGATCCTCTCCGGTGAGATGATGCTCCGATATATGGGCTGGACCGAGGCAGCGGACCTCATTATCAAGGGGATGGACGGTGCGATCTCGGCCAAGACGGTCACGTACGACTTCGAGCGACTGATGAAAGCAGAGGGAGATACCGGCGTCGTGAAGGTCAAATGTAGCGGCTTCGCCGATGCGGTGATCAATCACATGAACTGAACCGAGTACTCCCCGCCACCCGAGCGGACGTCCGATGCGGGAAGGCATGCCTGTCCCCGTGTGCATTCGCGTGAGGTTGCATTCAATCTTGATTCTTCTACTTATTCACTTTACTGACCGCTCCGCGGAGAACACATGCCTGCGAAAGAAGTCCTCAACACACTCGCCCGCAATGACCGTGCTGCCATCGACCGCTTGATCGAATGGCTCCGCATTCCAAGCATCAGCACCGACCCCAAGTTCGCGCCGGATGTCCGCCTCGCGGCCGAATGGTGCGCCGAGCAACTTCGCGATCTTGGTTTCAAAACCAAGGTGTGCGAAACCAGGAACGCCCACGGGGCGGGGCATCCGATCGTGATGGCCACCGTGGAAGCCGCCCCCGGGTACACTGGGCCTCATGTCTTGTTTTACGGGCATTACGACGTGCAGCCTGTTGACCCCATCGACCTTTGGGAAAGCCCTCCTTTCGAGCCGGTGCTCAAGGGCGCGGAAAAGGGCGGCCCCGGCGAACGGATCGTGGCCCGCGGCGCGGTGGACGACAAGGGGCAGGTGATGACGTTCATCGAGGCCTGCCGCGCATGGAAACAGGCCACCGGCCATCCCACCGGGGGCGCGAAGTTCACGGTGATGATCGAGGGCGAGGAGGAGTCCGGCTCGGTCAGCCTCGAACCCTTTGTGCTCGCCAACAAGAAACAACTCGGCGCGTGCGATGTCTGCCTGATCAGCGATACCGGGATGCTGGGGCGTGGCAAGCCGGCGATCACCTACGGCGTTCGGGGGTTGGCCTACACCGAAGTCACACTCCACGCCAGCAACCAGGATCTGCACAGCGGGCTGTGGGGCGGCCGCTGCCCCAACCCCATCACCGAACTGGCCCGCGTGCTGGCGCAACTTCATGATGACAAGCGACGGATCACGATCCCCGGCTTTTACAAGGATGTCCGCCCGCTCACCAAGCAGGAAAGGGCCAACTGGAAGGCGCTGAAGTTCAACCCGAACGCAGCGCTCAAGAAAATCGGCCTGCCGCCCGCCGCGGATATCGGCGAAGCCGGGTTTACAGCACTCGAGCGAGAATGGGGCCGCCCCACCGCCGAGATCAACGGGATCTGGGGCGGCTACACCGGGCACGGCGCCAAAACCGTGATCCCGGCGAAGGCCAGCGCCAAAGTCAGTTTCCGGCTCGTCGCCGACCAGGACCCGGCGAAGATCACCAAGCTCTTCTTCAAGTGGTGCAAGGACCGTACCCCGCCGGGGTGCCGCTGGGAGCTCAACGACCACCACGGCGGTTTCGGCGTCACAGTGCCGACCGACTGCCCCACTCTTTCCGCCGCGACCAACGCCTTGAAGCGAGCCAGCGGCAAGGCCCCCGCGATGATCAAGAGCGGCGGCAGCATCCCGGTCGCCGGGATGCTCAAAAGCCGGCTGGGGATCGACACGATTTTCATGGGCTTTGGGTTGGATGATGACCGTGTCCATTCGCCCAACGAGAAGTTCGAGCTCGAGTGTTTTCGCCTGGGACAGAAGGCTCACGCGATGTTCATCGCGGAACTTGTAGGTCAGTGAACACGATCGCTGATGAACCCATCTTCCCGTGGGGCCACCACAACAAGCAGAATCATCCGTGACTTCAGTCTCCACCGCCATCATCGGCATGGGATTCATGGGGCGCACACACGCCAGGTCGTACCACGCCGCCGCCGCGGCCGGATATCCGTGCTCCCTTCGATGGGTCTGCGACCCCGATGCCTCACGGCTTGATCCCACGGCCCCCGTGGCGGGCAACCTCGGATCGGGTGAAGGCCCGGCGTGGGATGTGAACTCCGTGCGGGCGACCACCAGCGTTGATGAAGTACTCTCCTCCGACATTGACCTTGTCAGCATCTGCACGCACACGGATTCACATGTCGGCCTTGCGCTGAGGGTCTTGGCGGCGGGAAAGCACGTGCTGCTCGAAAAACCCGTGGCGGTGAACGCAGCGGAGGTCCGCCGCCTTGCTGATGCGGCCCGTGATGCCGGAACGCTCATCATGCCCGCGATGTGCATGCGGTTCTGGCCGGGGTGGGACTGGCTGCGGGACAGAGTCCGTGATGGGTCACTCGGCACGCTCCGCAGCGCGACGTTCCAGCGGCTGGGAAGCGGGCCGTCGTGGGCTGCGGAGTTCTATCAGAACACCGCCCGCAGCGGCGGGGCGCTCATCGACCTGCACATCCACGATGCGGACTTCATTCATTGGTGCTTCGGGCCTCCGGCGGCGGTCTCGAGCACGGGAGGGCCGATGCACGTCTCGACCCATTACCACTATCCCGATGGCCCGTCGCATATCACGGCCGAGGGCGCGTGGGACCTAGCTCCGGGCGCTGGTTTCAGGATGAAGTACCTCGCCAACTTCGAGCGGGGCAGCGCAGAGTTCGACATCGCTTCAAAGACACCTCTCGTTCTCCATACGAACGAAGGCCCTCAACCCATCGAGTTATCCACGTCCACCGGTTACGATGGACAGGTGCGACATCTCGTCAGTCTGATCGCGGAGGGCCGCCGCGACCTCATCGCAACGCTCGATCAGGCCGCGGCGGTCGCGGCCATGCTCGAAGCCGAGGCCACAAGCGCCCGCGAACATCGGATCGTCAACCTTTGAGGCACGATCATTTGCTCTTGGTCGTCGCGTCCGGCTTGGGCGGGGTCTTCCCCGGCGACTTCTGCCTGGCTTTGATCTCGGCCTTCACCGCCTGCACGGCCTCGATCAGAGGCTTTTCCATATCCATCGGATGACCGATCCAGGCGATCTTTCCATCGCCGCCGACGATGAACGCCGTGGGGATCTGGTCGCGCTCGGCGGCCTCCATCCACTGTTTGGCCATCGAACGGTCGGGGTCAAACCCGACCCGGAACCCCATCTTGTCGCCCTGCTTCTTCACGAACTCCTTGAGATTGTCGAGACGCTTGTCCGTACCGTCTTTCTCTTTCCGCTCGCTGGCGGCGATGCTCATCACGGTGGCCAGTTTGATGGACTTGGCAACTTTCGTCAGAAACGGGATGGATTCGCGGCAGGGGGGGCACCATGTCGCCCAGAACTCCACCACGTAGACCCGCCCCTTCTCAAACTCTTTGACTGGATCGCCTTTTACCCAGTTGGAAACCGCGATGGGAGGAGCAGGATCACCAACGCTGAGCACCCGCTTCGCACTCTCCGCGGATTGACCATCCGCCGGTGTTTTCACCGGCGGCGTGACCGCAGGTATGGCCGCGTCCGACTGTGCAGATGCTCGCCCGGCGGTCATCAGAACGAGGATCAAGGCGGCGGTTGCGTGGAATCTCATGCGTTGAACTCCCAATGAGTATATTCTCAAGTTCGGCAAACACGGGAAAATATGCACTTGATGGGCAGATTGTTGGCGCGTGACGCGATGAGCGAACATCCTATAGTCACAGCGGTTCCGCTGGTGCTTCTAGAACATGTCCTTGTGGGATGTGAAATGAAGACGGCGTAGAACCGCCCGGAGTATTTTATGAGTATCAGGTTGATGTGTGCGGCCACACTGGCGTTCGCCGCGATGATCGGCTGTGAGAAAAAAGAAGATGTCAGCAAGACTCTCGGCAATGCCGCCGACAAGGCCAAAGCCGCCGCTTCCGATGCGGCTAAGGCGACGGGTGATGCGGCCAAGGCCGCGGGCGACGCGGCCAAAGATACCGCCGCGAAGACAGCCGATGCTGCGAAAAGCACCATCGACGCCGCCGCGGCGAGCGCGAGCACTTGGATTGCTGAAACGGTGAACAAGCAATGGCCCGAGGCGAAGAAACTATTGGATGAAGCGGGCAAGAAAGTGGCCTCACTCACGGGCGAGAACAAGACCAAGGCGGAGGGCTTATTCAAAGATCTGACAGCGCAGGTGCCGACCATCGAAGAAGCCGTCACCAAACTCAAGGCCGCCACGGGTGCAGACGCGACGAAGATGCTCGGAGAGGCCAAGACGTTGTTCGACGGCTGGATGTCCAAACTCGGCGACCTGAAGGGCCTCGTCGGCATCAAGTAACCTGTCGAAGGCACTCCGGCGCGAGCATTGCATTGAAGGTTGATCGCCGTGTAGTATTGAAACGGGATCAGCCCAATTTGCAGCGTACTCATCTTTCACGAGACGAGTGCTGTGCCGTGCGCGGACTGTTTGCGTGAGCGATTCGATGACCCCATCAGGCATGGGGCCTCCCGCATCGCGGCGCGATAGACACATCGCTCGGCGAGCCTTGGCAAGAAGCCTCGGCTTGTCGCGATGATCTGTCGCGCCATTTATCCCTTGGTATCGCTCTTCGATACCCGGATGAGTTGCTCAAGTGTTTTTTCGGCGGCACGACTGTGCAGGGCCGACCTCGCCGCGTTCAATCCCTCGGGGATGTCATCAACGATCCCCGCGACCCAGAGCGCCGCGGCGGCGTTGAGAGCGACAATGTCGAACGCCGGGCCGGGACGGGCGGCAAGGACTTCTCGCGCGATCACCGATGCGCGGTCGAGCGAATCCGCGGACAGTTCGACGATGGCGGCCCGCGGGATGCCCCATTGTGTTGGATCCCACTCCTCCATCAGCAACTCACCATGCTCTACGCGAGCGACGATCGACGGAGCCGTGGTGCTGATCTCGTCCATCCCGTCAAGGCCATGAACGACAACGGCCCGCTCGCACCCGAGTTCGGAGAGGGCCCTTGCCATGGGTTCAACGTACGAGGCACCGAAGACACCCACAACCTGACGGCTTGCTCCGGCGGGGTTGCACAGCGGCCCGAGCAGATTGAACATCGTGGGAAAACCGAGTGACTTTCTCGCCGGCGCCGCGTGCTTGGCGGCGGGGTGATGATGGATGGCGAAACAGAAACAGACCCCTGCCTCCCGCAGACAGCGGGCCTGCACCTCGGTGCCGGCATCGACATTCACGCCAAGCGTGCTCAGCACCTCGGCCGAGCCTCTGCCGGATCGGCTGCGGTTGCCGTGCTTGGCGACGTGGATGCGTCCCGGTGCCGCCGCCGCGACAACCAGCGCCGCGATGGTGGAGATATTGAAGGTCTTGGGCGTGCCCCCGGTGCCGCAGGTGTCGATGACCACGCCCGGCAGGCCCGAGGTATCAACCGGTGTGAGACTGGCACGCATCGCCCGCGCACCACCCGCGAGTTCCTCGGGTGTCACGCCCCTGGCCTGGATCATCGCCAGCGCGGCCCCGATCTGTGCATCGTCGCACCGTCCGGCAAGCATCTCGGTGAAAAGATGCTCCGCCAGCGAGGCGGACAAACGCTCTCCCCGGACCAGATAATTCAGTATGTCCTGGATCGGCATGCCGGGGGAGCGTAGGAATCGAGCGGGCTAGCCCACAGCCAAGAGCGTTGTGACGGCGGCGTCGAGAAACTGGCGGTTGCCCAGGTCATCCTCCAGTTCAATGCCGCGGAGCGGGTGAAGTCCGTGAACGATGCCGCTGTGAATATGGCCCGCGCTTTCGAACTCGCAGCGGCGACCCGTCAACGTATCGGCCACATTCCACGATACGGCGAGTTCCTCATCGCTCAGGTTCTGGCAACACGTCAATGATGCCAAGAGCGCGGCGGCGGCACGCCCCACGGTGATGTTCGCCCCGAGTTGCCGGAGCGACACCGCGTTGAGACTCGGGGGCCAGTCCGCCTCGCACTGAGTAATGTTCATGCCGATCCCGACGACGAAGAGATTGTCACATCGTTCGATCAGCACACCAGCGACCTTCCTATCCGGCCCGCCGTCGAGCCGGCGGGTCACGACGTCGTTCGGCCATCGCAGGCCGAGTTTGATCGAGACTCTTCCGGTGGGTTGCGCGAGACATGCTCTCGCGGCCTGGAGTGCCGCGAGCCCTGACATCACCGAGAGTCTCGGACCCTGGGTCGTTTGTGCTTCGATCGTGATCGAGACGGCCAACCCTTTCCCCGCGGTGGGCTCCCAGCGGCGGCCCAGACGACCTCGGCCGGCGGTCTGAACACGGGCGATCACAACCGAGCCGGGCTGTGCGATCTCCCGGGCAATGTCCTGGGTTGAGGTCGTTTCATCGAGCACCATGAGAGTTGTCAGCCACGGTACTGCAGCACCTTCAATCTCCCGGCGGACCTCTTCTCTCCATTCATCGGCACCACTCATCCTCAGCCCTCCACATCCAGTGCGACGTCGAGGCTCACCGCGGAATGGGTCAGCCCGCCGATACTGACACGGTCGATGCCTGTGGAGGCAATTTCGGGGAGCGTGTCGAGCGTGATGCCGCCCGAAGCCTCCAACTCCAGCGCGGGGTTGGCCGCGTCTCGCAGGGCGCAGGCTTTCCGCAGCATCTCCGGTGGCATGTTGTCGAGCAGCACGATATCGACGATGCCGCGCGGGATCGTGAGGAGCGTTTGAAACTGATCGAGCGTGTCCACCTCGACTTCGATAAAGGCGGGACGGCCAAGGCGCCTGGCTTTGTTCGCTGCCTGAACCACAAAGAGAGCAAGTTCACCGAGTCCAACCCCGGCGAGATGGTTGTCCTTGATCAGCACGGCATCGTGCAATCCCATGCGGTGACATCGCCCGCCGCCGCACCTCACGGCGTACTTCTCGAGAACGCGCAGGCCGGGCGTGGTCTTGCGCGTGTCGTACACCGCGGCCCGGCAGCCCTGAGGGAGCGTGGCGACGTGGAGCGCCGTGCGGGTGGCGATGCCGCTGAGCCGTCCGACGAGATTGAGAAGCGTGCGTTCCAGTCCGAGCAGCTCATCCAGCGGACCACGGAGCGAGGCGATGATCGCACCCGCGCCGACACGAGAACCGTCCGGAGAACGGACCTCATACTCGCAGCCCGGAGCGAAGAGGTCCATGAGCATCGGTATCGCCGCGGTACCGGCAACGGTGCCCCCGCCGCGAGCGACCATGAACGCCACACCCTTCCGTTCGGGAGGGATGCAGCAGTTGCTGGTGATGTCACCGCCGCTGCACGTGGGCGCCCCGCCACGTTCAGCCGCGGCCAGCGGATCGACGCCCAGGTCTTCATCATGCGCGATCTCGAACAGACGACGGGCCAGCCCGCCAGTCGAGAGGCGTCGGAAGAGGTCGGGCAGGGGCAGCGTGTTCCACTGGTCGAATTCCCGCATGTCGGGCGATTCTACGGGCGTAAACTACACTCCTCATGCAACTCCTCGAAGGAAAAACCGGACTCATCATCGGCATCGCCAACGAACGTTCCTACGCCTGGCACATCGCCAAGTCCCTGCGAGAGCAGGGGGCGAAGTGCGCCTTCTCCCACCTGCCGGGGGACCGCAACGAGCACCGCGTCCGGCGGAGCCTGAAGGAAATGGGTATCGCCGAGCCGTGGATGCGGCCTCTCGATGCGGGCAAAGATGAGGAACTCGACGCCTTTTTCGCGGCGTACGAGAACGACCACGACCGGCTGGACTTCATCGTCCACTCCATCGCCTTCGCCGACCGTGACCTGTTGCAAGTCGGGAAGTTCATCACCACGCCGCGGGCGCAGTACCTTTCGGCGATCGATATTTCCGCGTACACGCTGCTGGCGATGGCCCAGCGCGGCCGGGCACAGATGGCCCGCGGCGGCGGCGGATCGATAATCTCCATGTCGTACTACGGCGCGGAGAAGGTGGTCCCCGGGTACAACGTGATGGGCGTGGCGAAGGCCGCGCTCGAGTGCACCAACCGATACCTGGCGAGCGAGTTGGGGCCGGACAAGATCCGGGTCAACTGCATCTCGGGCGGCTACTTGCGAACACTGGCGAGTTCCGCGGTCGGCGGGACCGACACCATGCCCGATGTGGTTGCGGCGAAGGCCCCGCTCCGGCGGAATGTGGAAGGCGCTGATGTGGGCAAGACCGCCGTGTACCTGCTCTCCGACCTGGCCTCGGGCGTGACCGGCGAGACCATCTACGTCGATTGCGGCATCAGTATTCTCGGCGGTTGACCCGATTCGGGGATGCGAAGCGGCATCGCCCGCGCAAGAGTGTGAACGGCTCCCCTGAACTGGTCGATAGACTGAGCATGGCGATTCAAGTCACCACCAGCGCCGCGAACGTGGCGGGGAGCCTGCAGGCTGCCCAGGTCGCCGCGAAGGAGTCACCAAGACGCGAAGCCCCCTCGCCGAGTGTGCGGCGGAGGGAGGATCAACTGCTGCTTAGCGCCGAAGGCGTGGAGAGCATCGAGGCTGTCCGTCGCGCCGGCGGGAACGGCGAAGAAGAAACGCGCGAAGACCGTCAGGAACACCCGGACCCATCGGAGCCGCATGGGCGGCTGGACCTGAACGGCTGAGGAGCGTTCAACGTGCCATCGACGGTCGTGGAACACTTCGAAGTGGAGCAACCGCGCTTCATGCTCGCGCGGGATTGATCGCCTCGAGGATCTGTCGCGCACTGCTCTCCCATGTAAACTTCTTTTCAACCAGGGCCTTGCCCATGCGGCCCATCGCGCGAAGATCAGTGCCGGGCGCGAACGCCTCGCGGAGTGCCGCGACGGTGGCCTCGACATCACGGACCGGGACGATCCAGCCGTGTCGGCCCGGTTCGATCTGGGAGACAAGCCCGCAATCGGCGCACATGATGACGGGCGTTTCCGCCGCCAACGCTTCCACGTACACCATGCCGAAGGGTTCATCCCAACTGGTCAATGCGAAGAGATCGGCCCAGACCATGTACTGGGGCAGTTCCTCCTGCCGCATGTAGTCGAGAAACTCAACCCTGTCGCCGATCCCCAGTTCACGAACGAGCGACGAGAGCGCCGGCGGCGGCGGGTTCCCCACGATCAGGAGCAGGTGGTCCGGTCCCGACGATTTCGCAAAGGCCCGGACCAGAACATCATGGCCCTTTCGTGGAACATACGTGCCCACACAGAGCGTGATCTTCTTGCCTTTCCACCGATCAGGTCGGCCCGTCATGCACTGCTTCGGAGTTGGGAAGAGCGTGCCGTTGAACATGACCCCGGCCTGAGTCAGCCCCAGCCGAATCCGGGCATGGGCGGCGTAACGCTCGGCGAGATACCAGACCGCCCGCGTGCTTGAGAGCGTGCGGGCGTACTCGCGTCCGATCGGCGTGTTCGGGTCCAACTCCAGCGCATCCTGCTCGATGATGCCCCACGGCACGCTCAAGGAACGGTGCACTGCGAGGCCGAGGCGGCCGAGACTGACGCCGTCGTGGAACAGGACAACATCGGGCGAAGAGCGACGCAGGGCGGACTCAAGGCCGCGCGCAAAGGCTCGGCGAAAGATGCCCCCGGCGATGGCAGGAAAGCGCGGCGCGATCTTCCAACGCACGGCGTTGGGGTGGGGCAGATAGCCGCGGATGGTGTGAAACCTCACACCCTCGTAGACATACTCATCGGGGCGGGCGTTGAACTCGGCGAGTTTGGGAACCCAGCGCTCCAGGAACCGCGGGCCTTTCATGGTGAGCGCGAAGATGTCGCAGCGGTGGCCCCCATCGCACAACGCCGCGGCCAGGCGGAGGTTGTAGAGGCCGCTGCGGGGCTGCCCCTCCCACGGCGCGGCCTGAGTGCAGAGTGCGATGCGGATCGGTTGACTGTTGATGGGCATTCGGGCTTGATGATCGAAACGTGTGAATCTTCGCGGATGTCGGGGAGTAGAGATTCTGTTTCAGAAGGACAGCCCTGAAACGTACACAGCCCGGGCGTTGCTCGATCGGCATCGATCCAGAGGAGCGTGATGCACGGCAGCTACGTTTGTGATGACGAATCGTTCACCGCGCGACGCGGCGCTGATGAACCCCCACAAGCGGATTTCGTGCATTGAGGCGAGTACTCTGACAGTCAGGTTGTGATGCATGCGGAAAACCACTTGACTTGGAGGGGGGGGGGAGGGTAGAGTTGCTTGCTCATGCGTTCAGGAAAGTCGTCCTGAGAGCGTGTTCCTTGTGCGATAAACGCCAGATTGCTATCGACTCACGGAGAGATCGGTCATGCAAAGGTCGCTTCGTTCATGGTATATGCCGGTCGTGTTGAGCGTGTCATCCGCTCTTGGTCAGTCCGTGGGAGAGATCGCGGACCGGCTCCGATCGATGCAGGTGACGGACCCGGTGAACGATGCCCGACTCCGGGGTCACGAGTTTCACTACGAGTACGAGACCTTCATCGACATGTCCGATGCACGTCTAACGCACCTCGAACGCGAGACGGCGGGGAAGCCCGATCATCCCATGCGCCACGACCTCGAAGTGATCCGTCGCGCGCGAGCGCACGGGGGCTTGTGGCAAAGCACGACCATCTATCTGTATGGACCGAACTCGTGGCGCTTCTGTCTGGATGACTGTGACGACCGGGGCACGTTTCTCGATGCTGTCGAATACCATCGGGTGAGTTGGCAACTGAATCCGAGATTGCTGGCGATCACCGATCCGACGAACCCGCGCGGTTCATTCAGGCCGGCGAGCCTGAAAGAGACCTGGGCGCGTGAACTCCGATACGTCTTCGGGGCCGGGCTTGGCCCCTGCGTGCTCTCCGAGAAGCACCCCAACCGGGTGTCGAGAGGCACCTTCGACATTCACCTCGACATCGGCGGCGGCATGATCGTGCGTGCGCTCGGCGAACTTCAGCACGATGAAACGGTCGTCGTCCGTGAAACCCGTGTGATCGAGTGCCCTATGGCACCCGATTTTGTGGGAGAAAAGCGTGCGTTCGTCGGGGGAACGACATTTCAATCGTGCGGCCTGTTCGGGTACACACGCGTCGAACGTTCTCACACACCGGGGCAGCCGGACGCCAGGCTCGTCAACTTCACCGTTGCGCCCATCTCACTACCCGCAGAGGAAGTACTCGCGCTTCCGACACCCGGGCGGGAAGACCCGATACGCGGGCCCGTCTCCCAGGTTCGGGTGATCGACGAACGGGGTGATTCGATCAAAACCCGAAGTTTCGATACTGACGGATCCGGTCGTGTTCTTCCTCACCGTTCCGGTGAGAGTCCTCGGAACGATGGAAGTTTCCCGGCGTGGTTTGTCTGGATGGTGCTGCCCGGTATCGGCCTTGTTGTGTGGATCGTTGTGCGAAAGGTGCGAGCCTGATCGGTGATGCTCGCGTGATCAATCGGAAAGTCTGTATCTTGAGGAGCCGGATGATGAGTCGTGCCCCCCTTTTTCCGAGTGTCGTTCTTGCATTCGCGGCGATCTCGATGCCTGTCGGCACCGACGGCGCGCAACCATCCGAGCCGGATACGTGCTTCACGAACGAACCCTGCGGCGGGCAGGGGCAGCCGGTCTGTTTCACGTGCGAACGCGTGGGCAACGTGGGTGGCTGCCCTATTTTTCCTGTCGAATCTCATGAGTGCCGCCAAGTCGTTCACGCCACCTGCGGTTTTGACAAGGTACAGAGCCATCACCCGTGCAAGTTCTACACGCAGACGATCACTCCGCCGTCAACAACGTGCGCGGTTCCCCCGAATCCGATTTTGCAGTCGATCTTCTACAACTGTGAACAGGCAGGTCCGAATGTGTGCGGCGACTGCGGGTGGTAGTTGACCGCAGCGCTGGAAGTTTGGCAATTGAATTCTTTTATGGCGGGTCAATGAGAGGTACATACTTCTGCTCATCTCGCCGTTCCCGGCGAGCACCTCCACGCCGTGCTGCCAGCGCGGATCGTCGCGCCTTCAGTCTCATTGAACTCCTGGTCGTGATCGCGGTGGTCACCATCCTCGCCGCTTTGCTGTACAGCGCACTTCGTCAGAGCCGGGAAGCCGCTCGGGCCAGGCGTGACCAATCTTCGCTCCAGCAGTGCATCGCGCTGGTGCTGGCGTATGCGCACGAGCACCACGATCTGTTCCCGGTCTTCACCAGGCCCGATGGCTACGGCATGTGGGCGTGCGGCGAGCAACGCTATGTTCAACCGTACTTTGGAATGCAGCTCTACTGGCATGCGGGCCTTGCGCCTTGGGCGGGGTTGCCTTGCAACGCCGGTATCTTCTACTCCGTCAGGGCGGACACCGGCCTCATCGCGGGTTTTCAGTACTCATCGACGCTGCTGGCGGATGCCGGATTCTGGAACGAACTCACCCGCACCGGCCCCGACCAATGGCGGGTGCAGTCGATCGGGGGCGTGCTCTTCCCGTCCAACAAGGGCGTTCTACTGCACACACTGGAGTACCGCCAGATGCTCCCAAACGGCCCCCATCGGAACATCGGTGCCGCGTTTTGTGATGGTTCGGCACGCACCCCCGCCCGGCGGTCCATGCTCAACGGGTATCCTCACGGCGAAGGAAACTGGCCCGGATCGATTCACCCCACCGCCGGGCTATCGGTGCTGCACACCATCGACGGTATACGCGGCGTCGATATGCGGTAACCGTCGCCGCGGCCTTCGAGTTGGTCCCGTGACTTTGAAGCCTGCGCGGTCCCAAGAGTCTACCAAGTTTGAACCCGGGTGTGCTGACCCAGCCGGAGCGAAGTGAATCCCAGAGCGCGTAGCGAACGAAATACGAAACTTGGTAAGTGCGAAGCCTACTCTCTGCACCGACCATGCCCCCAACTGCATCCAGCCCCAAGCCGTCCGAGGGGCCGGCTTCGGTTCATTCGCTCATCATGCCAGAACCCAAGATCATCGGCTCCGCGGTTGAAACGCGCCGGTCGGAACTCTCGACCGAGCGGCACCGTTTTATCCGGGTCCGTGGGGCACGCGAGCACAATCTGAAGGACATCACGCTCACGATCCCGCGTGATTGCCTGATCGTGATGACGGGGCTTTCCGGGAGCGGCAAGAGCAGCCTGGCTTTCGACACGATCTTCGCCGAGGGGCAGCGCAAGTACATGGAATCGCTGTCGGCGTACGCCCGGCAGTTTCTCGATCAACTGAAGAAGCCGGATGTAGACGAGGTGGAGGGCATCCCCCCCACCATCGCCATCGAGCAGCGCTCGGCCAGCGGAAACCCGCGCTCCACCGTCGCCACAACGACGGAGATTTACGACTATCTGCGGCTTCTCTTCGCACGCTGCGGACGGCCGTATTCATGGGCTCCGACAAAGACGAGGAAGGACGGATCGGTACTGGAGCGGCGGGGCGTGCCGATCACGGCAACAAGCGCGACACAGATTGTGGACGCGATCATGGCCGGCATTCATGGCGGCTCAGAGTCTCCGCCCGCCGATGGACAGCGGCTGATGATCCTCGCCCCGGTAGTCCGCGGCAAGAAGGGCTTCCACCGAGATGTGCTCGAAGACCTTTCGCAGCAAGGTTGGAACCGCGCCCGCGTCAACGGCGCGCTGGTGGACCTGCGCGAAGCGTTGAAAGAGCCGGGTGAAAACCCGCTCGACCTGGGGAGGCACGAGAAGCACACCATCGAGGCCGTGATCGACCGAGTCACGCTCGGGCCGGACTCACGCCAGCGTCTGGCCGAGAGTGTCGAGGCCGCGATCCGCATGGCGGATGGCCTGGTCATCGCCAGTTTCGAGCGGCCGGGAGAAAACCCCGGCTGGGCGGATCGGAGCTTCAGCACCAAGTTCGCCGACCCCGAGCACCCGGAGATCGCGCTGGAGGAACTCGCGCCCCGCACGTTCAGTTTCAACTCACCGTTCGGCGCGTGCCCGGCCTGCAACGGGCTGGGAACGCTGCTCGAACTCGATGTGGGCTTGGTCATGCCCGATGAGCACAAGGCGCTGGGGGAGGGCGCGATCGAGGCGTACGCGAAGAACGTCGCGGTGCGGGCCTGGTTCCAGCGGGGCCTCAAGAAGTTCTGCAAGGCGTTCCGCGTTTCGTACGATGCGCCCGTCTCTACATTCCCCCCCGATACCCGACGGATCCTGCTGCACGGGGCCACCTCGGACGAAGCCAAGAAACACGGGTTCAAATGGCAGGGCGTGGTGCCCGAACTTCAAAAGTGGTGGGAATCTACCGACAACCCCACGGTGAAGGAATGGCTGGGGCAGTTCATGTCGAGCACGCCATGCCCGAGTTGCCGCGGTGACCGCCTGCGGATCGAGGCCCTGCACGTCCTGATCGAGAGCTCGCACGCCGTGGACCTGGGGCGGTACGCCTCCGGCTCGGTCATCGGGCGACCGCGGAGGGACGGGACGATGCTCAATATCTCCGAGTTCTCACGGCTCACCATCACCGAGGCCATCGCCTACACCAACGGCCTGAAACTGGGGGCGGAGCATGGCCTCATCGCCGAGCCGATCCTGAAGGAGATCAACAACCGCCTGAGATTCCTCGCCGGCGTCGGCCTGGAGTACCTCTCGCTGGACCGCCGCACCAGCACGCTCAGCGGCGGAGAGGCCCAGCGCATCCGCCTCGCCAGCCAGGTGGGCAGCGGCCTCGTGGGCGCGTGCTACGTGCTCGATGAGCCGACCATCGGCCTGCACCAGCGCGACAACGACCGCCTGATCGCCACGCTGCGGCACCTGACCGACATCGGCAACACCGTCATCGTCGTCGAGCACGATGAAGACGTGATCCGCCACGCCGACCACATCGTCGATGTCGGCCCGGGCCCCGGCGTCCACGGCGGACGCATCGTGGCTCAGGGCACCGTCGAGGAGGTCTGCCGTGTCGAGCAGTCGATGACCGGGGACTACCTCGCCGGCCGCCGAAGGATCGAGACGCCCGCGCGGCGGCGGCCTGTGAACGAGAAGAAAGCCATCCTCATCAGGGGCGCCGAGGAGAACAACCTCAAGAAGGTTGATGCGGCCTTCCCGCTCGGCGGCTTCGTCTGCGTCACAGGGGTCAGCGGTTCGGGCAAGTCCACCCTGGTGAACGACATCCTGCTCGCGGCGACCAGGCGGCAACTCCTCGGCACCAAGGTCAAGCCCGGCATGCACGCTTCCATCAAACTGCCCAAAGATCTGGACCGCATCATCGAGGTGGATCAAAGCCCGATCGGTCGCACGCCCCGAAGCAACCCGGCCACCTACGTCGGTTTTTTCGACGAGATCCGCAAGGTCTTCGTGCAGACCAAGGAGGCCAAGATACGCGGCTACAAGCCCGGGCGATTTTCCTTCAACGTGCGCGCCGAGGCGGGGGGCGGTCGGTGCGAGGCGTGCCAGGGGCAGGGCCTCAAGAAAATTGAGATGCACTTCCTCCCCGATGTGTACGTGGAGTGTGAAGTCTGCCGCGGAAAGCGGTATAACCGGGAAACTCTGGAAGTGCTCTACCGGGGCAAGAACATCGCGGATGTGCTCTCGATGACGGTGGAGAGTGCGCTGGACTTTTTCGAGAACCATCCGAAGATCACGAGGTTCCTCAGGTGCCTTCACGATGTGGGTCTGGACTACATTCAACTGGGCCAGCCGAGCACACAACTCTCAGGCGGCGAGGCCCAACGGATCAAACTGGCCACGGAACTCGGCAAGTCCGGCGGGGGTGATGTGCCCGACGACATCGATGCGGACGATGAAGAACCCGGCAAGCACCGCCCCGCGCGAGGTCAGTTCGGCCACACGCTGTACGTACTCGATGAGCCGACGACGGGACTTCACTTCGAGGACATCCGCAAACTCATCGGCGTGCTGAACCGCTTGGCCGATGCGGGGCACACTCTGGTCATCATCGAGCACAACCTCGATGTCATCAAGTGCGCTGATTGGATTATCGACCTCGGCCCGGAGGGAGGCGAAGGAGGCGGAAGGATCATCGCCACAGGCACGCCGGAACAGGTAGCGCACAACGAGAAAAGTTACACAGGGATGTATCTTCGTCGAATGCTTGCAGTCAAGGCAAAGTCCGTTCGGTGAGATCGTGCATACCCGTGTGGGCCGCAGTTTCTCGCTGGTGCTTCATGTAGTGCGGTACCGGCCGGGCATTGCCTTCTCGTTCGGCATGGTCGTTTGCACCTACACCCCGCGAGGCCGCACCGGGGGTCGGAAACACACAGCGCGGCAATTACCCGGACACAGGCCGCGATTCATCTTGTACGAATCGCAGCCGTTCCTTCTCGCTGGTGCCGAGCGCAGCGCGGGGATCGCCGGCACGTTCCAGCACCTTCGTCGTGCTCCGGCCCGGCTGCATGGGCACGCTCACCACACGCCCGCCGATCGACTCGATGAACGCGGCACCGACGATACGGTCTTTCGAGTATTCTCCGCCCTTGACCAGCACATCGGGGCGGATGCGCTCCAACAACGGCGTTGGCGTGTCCTCGCCGAAGACCACCACGGCATCGACCGATGCGAGGCCGGCAAGCACCCGCACGCGGTCCTCCAGCGTGTTCACCGGGCGATTCGGGCCTTTGAACTCCCGCACTTTTTCGTCTGTGTTGGTCGCCACGATCAGAAAGTCGCCCTCGGCCCGGGCCTGATCGAGCAGGTGGACGTGACCCGCGTGAAGAATATCGAAGCACCCGTTGGTGAAGACAATCCGCTGGCCCGCACGCCGGCGTGCCTCCACCTCGATGCAGAGTTGCTCGGGGGTGCGCAGCTTGCCGGTCAGACCACCGCTCTCGGCCAGGATGGCGTGGTGAACTCGCTCGAAAGGGATCGGTTCGACGCCGAAGATCTCGACCTCCAGGCCCGCCGCGGCGTTGGCGAAGCGGGTCGCGTCCTCCCACTCGATGCCGTTGGCCCTCGCCGCGGCGAGGCCCGCGAGGAACATATCCCCCGCGCCGGTCACGTCGTACACCTGGCGGGCGACGGTGGGCACGGCGATCGGGAGCCCATCACGTTCCAGCAGCAGCGCTCCGTGCTTGTCGAGCGTGAGGATGCAGGCGTCGAGGTCGAGTTGATCCCTCAGGCGGCGGGCCATCTCGGCGTTGTGCACCGCCCCATCGTCGCTCGTGGATAGCCCCGTCGCGCTTTCGGCCTCTGTGCGGTTGGGGGTGATCGCGGAGGCGCCCGCGTAGCGGGTGTAGTTGCTCAGTCGGGCGGGATCGACAAAGACGGGCTTGCCCGCGGCACGCGCTGCCCGGATTGCTTCACGGCACAGCCGTTCATCGCAGACGCCCTTGGCGTAATCCTCGATGCAGACGACATCGGCCTCGCGAAGAGCGTCGCGGTAGGCGGCGAGCAGTCGATCCTGCACCTCGGGTGAAAGCGGTTCGCGGGACTCGTGGTCAACGCGGAACATCTTCTGCGGGTGGCGCGACTGGGCCAGTCCGATCAGATTCTGCTTCTGAGTCGTGGGACGAGATGCATCCTCGACCAGCCCGGACGCGTCGATCCCGCCACGCTGGAGTTCAGCCCGCAACGTCGCCGCCGCGGGGTCCGCTCCGACCACGCCGAATGCCTTGACATGCCCCTTGAGCGCGGCCAGATCGAGGCAGACGTTGGCCGCGCCGCCGGCCCGACACTCGGTGCGGCGCACGTGCAGCACGGGCACCGGCGCATCCGCGGAGAGCCGCTCGGCGTCGCCGTAGACAAGTTGGTCGAGCATGAAATCCCCGAGAACGATCGCAGTAAAAGGCCGCCAGCGGGAAAGATGATCGAGGAGTGTGGGCATGGAACGAATGATGATAGAGCGAGTTCGACCCGTGCCAGAGCACGGTTATTCATCTTGTCCTTGCACTCGGTCGAGGACGACGCTTTCGAGATCCCGCCCACCGCGATCGAACGTCAGCGATAAACGAGGACGCACCACCGGGCACGGCCACGCCTCCGGATTCACGTGTGTGAGTTTGGTCCAATCCTTCTCCGTGACCACAATGTACTCGGCCCGGGCCGACCCTGCCCCACGCAGGAGCGCCGCGATGGTGCCGGGGGCGAACGGGTCGTGATCGCGGAGGATCAGCCTGTAGACCGGCGCGCCGCCCGCCGCCGCCGCCGCCTGACGCTCGAACGCATCGGGGTTGCCGATACCGCAGCACACGGCGATGCGCCGCCCTCTCAGCGCCGAGACAGGCCGCTGGATATCGTCGGCCGTGAGCAGGCAATCCCAGGCGTGCCCGCACGCGGCGAGGACGGCGCCCGGAGCGGCGACACGCGCACGTTCGAGCAGTTCGCTCACCGTACCGTGCGGGACCGCTTCGGCGTGGGTGATGACGATGGCCCCGGCGCGGGCGAGGCTCTCAGGCGGTTCTCGCAGCCAGCCAGCGGGCAGGAGCCGGTCCCGCCACGGATCACGCATCGCGTCGATGAGCACGATATCGAGGTCGCGCGCCAGTTGACGGTGCTGGAAGCCGTCATCGAGCACCACAGAATCAACCCCTTCTCCCCGCTCGGTGGTGAAGAAGTCGATCAGACCATCGGCCCGGTTCGGCTGGGCGATGACCGGGACGCCCGGCAACTCGCGCTCATACACGCGTGCTTCGTCGGATACGCCTTCGGGCGTGGCGCGGTACCCGCGCATGGCGATGCACGGATCATGCCCGGCCGCGAGCAAGACGCGGCAGAAGTGGACCACCATCGGCGTCTTGCCGGTACCACCGACGGATAGGTTCCCAACACTGATCACAGGCCGATCAAGCCGGATGATGCCTCGACCCTGATCGAAACGGCTGTTCCGCCTTCGCACGGCGGTTCCGTAGACCCACGAAACCACACGCCCCACAGGACCCCGAAGTGGAGGACGCATCGGCTTGTCGTCCGCGGCGGTCATGTCGCCGCGTTCTCGGTCGAATCCGACCCTCGCCGCGGCAGTCGTGTCAGCACGTCGGCCGCGACGTCGCGGCGCTCGGTCATCGCCAGCCGCCAGGTGTTGAACATGTCCATGACCGCGAGGAAGAGAATGACGACGACCAGGCCGGTGAGCACGACCCACGCAAACGCAAAGACCCTCGCCTGCGCGGGAACGGCGATCCCCAGGGCGTAGGCGGCAACGGGTGTGCAGATCATCATGAGCGCACCGTTGGCGATGCGGATGCGACGGCGGCTCGCCGGCATGTCACTCTTGAGTACGCCGAGAACATGCACGATCAACAGGATCAAGGTCACCAACGCCAACGGCATCACGAGCCACGTCGGGGCAAAGGGCAGGTCACGAGACATGGCGAGAGCAGTCATCAACGATTACTCCTGAAAAGTAATTTTCCATTCCACGCCCCGAACAGGGTGTCGCCACCTTCATCGGAGCATATGTGTCGGCCTGAGTAAACGAATTACAGGAACTTTTCGGCCTTTGGAGGGTATATACCCTTAGAGCGAAGGCTTCGCATGGTTTAGCACCCCGTACCGAGCGCATCGCACCAACACGGAGATCGCATGTCCCGATTCACCAATTTGATCTGTCCGGCACTTTTCACGGCTTTCTTACTTCTGCCGTGCGGGGCTGCTCTCGGGCAACTGCCGTCTCAACCGCGAGAAGTCCAACCCGTCACGCCGCCAGCAACGGCTCCGGATGACGATATCAAACCGGCGACACCCGCAAGCCCCGGCACGCCCGCAACCCCCGCGCCCGCCGGGAAAAGCCCCACGGCTACTCCCGCTCCGGCCAAGCCGGCTGCGGTGCAGCCGATGGAAACCCGAAACCAGCGCGAGCCGGATCAAGGTCCCTACATCACACTCTCATCGACACGAGATTACAACCTGACGGTGCGGGTGCGGCTCGCCTCGGACAACGCCAACATGAAGGAGACGTTCCGCGACCCTCACACCGGTAAAACGGTGGACATGCCTGTCATCACGCCCTTCAACTTCCAGACCATGGGTATCGTCTGGCCCATCATCCCGTCTACGGGATCGAGCGTGCAGCAGCCCGACACGTTTACGGGACTGCTTCGTCTGAACGGCCAGCCCTGGTCCGGCTCGTATCAGGTTCTTGAGGGGTATCCCCAAGGAGTGAAACTCGCGCGGTGGGATGCCGCGGCGGAGGCGGGCAAAGAGTTTGTCTGTCGCCAGGTCCAACTGGAAGTGACCACCCGCGCCACGGTCGGCAAGACGACCTTCGACGAAGCCGCGGCGATCAAGGTGCCGTGGCCCAAGGGCGGCTGGCCTGCGAGCGTTGAGACGTGCCTCGCGCCGCAGTTGTATATCGAGACGGGTCTGGACGCGAACAATCAGATTCGTGCCTATGAGGATGAACCCCTTGAGACGGCGATCAAGACCTGGCTGCAAAGCGCCGGCGTGAGCGACCCGAAGCGAGTTTCTCCCGTAGCCCTGGCCAAGATCCTGACTCACGGTGTATGGAGCGCCGTGCAGATCAACGATCGGACCGTCTCCGGACGCGGTGCGGGCTTTGGCGAGATCACCAGCCGCACGGGCGAGTTCGGTGGCGTCAACATTCAACCCCCCTTCCAGACTCTGCAGAGCGGGCGAGGATCCCCACCCGATGCGGCGGCGCTCCTCACGGCACTCTTCCGCAAAGCAGGGCTGCCCGCCCGAACCGTCATTGCATGGGACACGGGCAGCAGCGATTCGAGCAGAGTGGACAAGAACATCACCGGTCGCAGCCGTAACACCAACCGCGGCCTTCGTTATCTGGTCGAGTTCCCCGTGTTCGACGAGGCCAAAAACACGTTGAACTGGGTACCCATCGATATCACCAAACTCGCAAAAAGCAGCAGCCGCCCGCAGAAACTCGAATCGACCTGGCGCTGGTTCGGCGAGAATAGTGAACTCAACATGGTCATCCCCTTCTCATTCCACTTCCACCCCCCCACCGATGTCGTCGCCTACGGCGCACCCGCCTTCTGGGGATGGTTCGTCACGCCCAAGGCCCCCGACAACGCTGAGCAGGTTGTCACTTTCGATGGTGCCGCGGCCAGTGTCCGCGGCGGGCAACCTTCCACTACGCCCGCCAAGCCCGGCGAGACGAAGAAAGACGATCGCGACGAGAAGAAGGACGAGCGGAAAAAGAAACTCGGGTATTGAGCGAGCATCGCGGGCACCTCAAGTTCCGCCAACAGGCCGGCATCATCTCGATCGAACCACCTCGGCATGTTTCCTTGACCAAGCCGCGCGGACGCTCCACGCCGCCGCGTTCCTACCGTCACAGCATGTCCACGGACTTCCTCACTCAACTCGGGCTGCGGGGCCGCATCGCGCAAATCACCGATGAGCCCGGCCTGGCCCGTCACCTCGCGGGCGGGGTTCGTCGTGGTTACATCGGCTTCGACCCTACCGCGGACAGTCTCACCATCGGCAACATGACGACGATCATGCTGCTCGCCCACCTGCAGCGGGCCGGGCATTGCCCGGTC
>ERZ761603.130-NODE-130-length-65628-cov-14.529074_pt1 | contig 65628 bp, 52 predicted proteins | sample MGYA00511879_ERZ761603 | MGnify/ENA primary metagenome ERZ761603 (study PRJEB28899, sample SAMN02850040) | bioreactor sludge metagenome | biome: EBPR Sludge; feature: EBPR Bioreactor; material: flocular biomat | place: Australia: Thorneside Wastwater Treatment...
GTGTCCTTGCCCACATCGTCGAGGTCGTTGTGCTTGCCCCCGGCGCGGATGCACTTCTGACTGTTCACCGCCCGTGTCAGCCCGTGCAGCGGGCTGCCCGGCGCGACCTGCCCCAGAAAGCAAGGCTTGAACTGGTTCATGCCGGCGTTCGTGAACAACAGGGTCGGGTCATCGTGCGGCACCACAGGCGACGAAGGCACGAAAACGTGCCCGGATGGGCCTGATCCCGGCTTGCTGCGGAAGAAGTCGATGAATGTCCGGCGGATGGTGTCGGCTGAAAGCATGGGCCAGAGGGTAGGGGACAATCTGGGGTCGATCGTTACATGCTCATTCGTGACTGCGGTCTCCACGCGGGGCACAGTCCCAGCAGCACATAAAAGACCGCCGCCGGTTGGGCGCTGATATAGACGACATCGAAGGGCATGATCAACAGCATGCCAAGCAGGCCCCAGACCGCGCCTTCCGCGTAGGTCCCCTTATCCTCCGGCGCCAGCCGAAGGAATCCCGCCCACAAACTCCCGGCAACCCCTACCCCGAAGAACAACAAGCCCGGGAACCCCGTCGTTGCCAGCAACTGCATCATACTGTTGTGGGCGTGGCCGTGCCCTTCTCGTTCAAAGTGCTCCACGACGGATAACTCCCGCCCTGTGGCTTCTGATCTTGACGCCAGCACGTGTGCCCGCAGGCCGTTGACGCCGATCCCCGTGAACGGCCTTTCCGTGAACGCATGCCACGACCACACGATCATCTTGACCCGCATCCCGGTGTTTGTTTCATACTCGCCACGCTCCAGCATCCGAACCAGTTCGTTACGTGCATCCGTGTACCGCCGCGTCAGCGAGTCACCCACCGTCAAGCCCGCGATCCCGCCAGCGACCAGCATACCTCCGAGCACGAGGGATGAAATGGTGAACTTCAACCGAACTGTCGGGAGTCTCGCTACCGCGACCACCATACCGGTTGCCACTAAAGCCACGGCTCCGATCCATGCTCCCCGCGTGCCGGTCGCCGCGATACCGACGAGCGTGGCGACACTCGCCGCTATGGCCCCCAGACGCTTCCAGCCCCACACATTTCCGGCGAGCATGGCCGCGGGCAGGTGAAGCCCGAGCGCGGCAACAAGAATTTCCCCGCCGACCACTTCTGGCCACCAACCACCGTTGCGACCCGTCGCGGCGTAGTCGCGCACAACCAGCCAAGGAACATCGAGCCATACCCCGACCGCGTTGGCAGCCTGTGAAGCAACCCCGCACAGGAAACCCGCCGCAATCGCCAGCGTCAGCAGGGTCCTGTACCTCACGATGGGGAAGAGCGAAAGCAGCGACATCGCGAAGCGGATCCGCCCTCCGTGCTCCTTCGCGGCCGTCATGTCCGGGGCCCACATCATCGCCGCTGTGTGCCAGAGCCAGAAGCACAGGAACATGACGCTGGGCAACATGAGAAACTGCAGCCCGAGCCTTCGGCGGTTGAACCAGAGTCGTATCGCGGTGCAAACCCCAAGTGGGATCGCCGCGATTTCCACAAAGGACAACGGCCACCCCAGGAAAAAGCAATAGAAGACACCCAGGGCGAGATGGATGCGGTCTCCGTACCTGTCGATTGGATCGATACGGTCGTACACCGCGCTGAATCGGGCATCGTCCATGCCGCACCACCTCGCCAGACACATGATCCATGTGTCGAACGTCCGGTGGGACTTTGCGTCTGTCGCGGCCATGACCCAGCGTAGGAATCCCGCTCGCGACGCCGTATCATCGGCCCGTGCCGCCCGAATCACCCCGACGACTCCTGTACCTCGCGCCGGCATTATTATCCTCAGATTCCGGCCCGATCCGCGGCGTGCAGGTCTTTGATCTTCTCGTCGTGCGCCAACTCGTGGAGATGGGGATCGCCGTGACACTCCCCGCGGAATCTACCTGGCGGGAACGTCTAATCTCCCACCTGGCGGGGGCGCTCCCCGAGTTCATTTTCACTCCCCGACTCTTCAAGCCTCAATGGAACGGGCTGTGGGCGGGATTGAAACTCGGCGGCAGAACTTTTGATGTCGCGTTCGTGGGGAACGTCTCACGCGGCCTGATTCCCATGATCCGGCTGTTGCTGCTCCGGCGCGTGACAGCCCGTCTTGTGATCCAGGCGAATCGCCGCCCGCGTCCCGCCTTTGCCCGCGCCATGCGCCCCTGGCCGGCCACTGTGCTGGCGGTCAGCCGGAGCGTCGCGGAAGCCTTTCCCGAAGATCTTCGCCCCAGGGTGCAGGTCCATTACGGCATCGCCAACTCGGAACTCTTCCGACCGCGTTCGACACCGCGGCCTCCCGGTCAGCCGATCCGATTCTGCGTGATGGGCGCTCTCGACAACACATGGAAAGGCGCCCACCTCGCGGTTGAGGCCTTCCGGCATCTGCCGCTCGACCTCGCGGCCCGGTGTGAACTACACCTCGCCGCGTACGAGAAGCCACCATCATTTCCTGAAAAGAACATCATCGCTTACCCGTGGATGAAGTCCGAAGCCGTGCCGGAGTTTCTACGCGGCATGGACATCATGCTTGTGCCATCGGACGACCACGAAACTTTTTCTCAGGTCATGGTGCAGGGCATGCTGACCGGTCTGCCCTGCATCACGTCCGCGTTGCCCGTGCTGACCGAGAAAATCGATACCGGCGGCGGTGCGTTCTACACCACTCTCCAGGAGTTCGCAGCGCACATGGCGTCGTTCGCGGAAGACACCGCACGACGCGAATCCGCGGGACGCACGGCCCGAGAAACCGCGCTGGCCCGCTATGTGTGGGATACGCGCGTCTTTTCGGAGCGTTATCTCTTCGATAGTGGTTCAAGACACTGAGACCACTGCGCGAGCTCGGACACAGCCCGGGATCGCTCCGTCCGGTATGGGCTGAGCCTTCGGCTTGACAGGTTCATTCAGTTCGCACGCGCCTTCTTCAGAAGTTCACGGATTGCCGCGTGATGTCGTGCCACTGTCATCACCACGAGGCGGCGTCCCAGGACCATGATGTAACCATGTTCGCCCCCGTTCTCCGCCCAACTCTCGCTGTCCACTGTCTGAGTGATGTGGTGAGCGGCCGCGTTGAGGACACGTGTCGCACGGTCAACCACGGAAGACTCTTCGATGATCCAATCCGGATCCGGCCTGTCGACCAGATCGCGAAGGTCGTAGATGACGATACGAGAACTAAGTCGTGACTCGACCTCGATCGGCGAGATGCGCACGCCGCCATCGGCGATGAACCACGACACACGCGTTCCTCTCCCGCCCCACAACTGACTCACCGCCAGGTCAAGCGCTTCATCCGACCGCAGGAGAGTTTTCGGGAACTCCAATGGCGTCGCCAGGTACACGGGTTGGTCCTCGATCGCATCCGCATCGATGCGCAACGACAGCCCGGTCGCCGCGGCGATCAGCGCGGTCAACTCATCGAGCTGCAACCGACCATCGGGAAGCCGGACTTCCGTTTCTCGCAACCGGCTTCGAATCGGAGTTTCATCCGTTGCGGACCGGCCCACCTGAATGACATCACCCTGAGCGGCGAGCGCCTCGATGAACTCTCGCACGGCCGAATCATTCTCCCTGGTCGTGTGGGTTGCCAGCACCCTCCCCACACCATAAATCTGCGAGGTGGTCCCTCCGTTGTCCGCCCAGTTTTCCGGGTCGATGAAGGAGATCACACCCTGCTGAACCGCGGCGTTGTTCTCTGTTACTGAGCCGCTCATACCGCAGGCATGCGCGGCACGACGTGTGTCGTACATGGAGTAGACCAGTTCCTCGTCACCTCCCCGATCGGCCGCCAGCGATATGCCGCTCCGCCACCCCCACAGGTACGCAGCGACACCGTGAACCTCTTCCGCCGCGTCTCGATTCTTCAACTCCGCCGTCAGAGACTGTCGCCAGGCCCCAGAGAAGTCCGCGCCGTACCACGGTGTCAATGGTGCAAGGAAGGTAGTCGGCACCGCGCCGATCCAACCGGATCGCATGATCCGCGGCACAGAAAAAAACACGTGTCCGCTGAGCGCGATGAGAATGCCCAGCAGCACCAGCCTGCGGCGTGCTCGGGGTCGTGATAACTCCCTGTCATTCTTGGACTTGCGACCGCATTCCGGGCACACTCGTTGCCCGGCTTCGTTCGCCTCGGTCGCGTTCATGTCGTAGCGGCACCCGGCGCACCTCATTCTTACACGCGCCCGATCCGCCACACCTCCGTACAGCGACAGCACCAGACCGATGGCCAGGACTGCCCACCCGAGCCATGACCAGATTGACGAGTCAGGCAACATGCAGATCGTACAGACTCTCCAAACCGACCTTAGTTCCCGCAGCACCAGACCGATCCCGAATCCGCGTTCAGGCAGTGCCCCGGCGGCTTATGTCCGAGAGCGCCGCCTCGCAAACAGCGCGCACCGCACGACCCGCGCCGCCGCCGGTGGTGCGTTGGGGAAGTCATCGCGCCGGTTTGACGCACGGCGGTTCGCCGTCGATGAGGCCCCCACACCGGAGACCTCATGGACCAGACTCGCTCACTGATGCGCCGCTCCGCGCGCTCAACGCCGGCCTTCACGCTGATTGAACTGCTGATCGTCATCACCGTCATCGGGGTGCTGATCGCCCTGAGCGTCCCGGCCGTAGCCGGGGCTCGCGAGAGTGGCAGGCAACTGATCTGCCTCTCTCACCTTCGGCAGGTGGGCGCGGCGGTGGGTCTGTATGCCAACGACCACAAGGACAAAGTCGTCAGCCCCAACTGGTATATCCCCGGTGATACCAGGCCCGGCTGGCTCTACACGGCCCCCGAGCCGGTGAGTTCAAACGAGTGGACGGAAGACCTCCGCACCACGGGAGCCCTCTGGCGGTACCTCGAATCCGCCCAGACCTACCGCTGTCCCACCGACCGGGGACCGTGGGACCGCTCCTCCATGCTCACCAGTTACCTCTTCAACGGTGCGCTCGCGGGTTTTCCCCTGGCTATGCGAGAGAACCGCACGTACACCGTCGATCGATTCCGACCCGATGCAGTGATTGCCTTCGAGCACAAGGGCCGGGATTGGAACGACGGCGCCAGCCAGCCCGACGAGATCCTCAACACGCGGCACGGCGAGGGCAACGTCGTCCTATGCATCGACGGACATACCGAGTGGTTGCCCCGTCATGTCTCGCTCGAGATGCTCTTTGCCGGAGGCGCAAGCCGACTGTGGTGTCAACCTGACCATCCGCAAGGAGGAAGCCGCGGCCCGGGTTGAATGAACATGGCCGGGATTCAGCGCTCAGTAGCCACGGTCTTCTGCGTCTTGCTCAACACCTCGACCGGTTTGAAGGTCGTTTCGAGCACCGTCTTGCTGTCCGCCTTCAACCAACCATCAAGGATTCCGGCGTAGACTGCACGGAAGTCGATCTTGTACTTCAGGTCGCCTTCGTCCAGATCGCGGAGGGATGGATGCTCCCCCACCACACCCCGTCGGACCATTGGTCCGCACAGGAACATGGGCGCCGCGGTGCCGTGGTCCGTGCCGGCGCTTGCGTTCTGACCGACACGCCGACCGAACTCCGAGAACGACATGGTCAGGACCCGGGAATCGTTGCGTTGCGCCTTGAGGTCCGAGTAGAAGGCCTTGAGCGCTCCCGCGAACTGGTTCAGGAGTTGGGCGTGACGCCCCTGCGCCCCGCCCTGCCCTGCATGGGTGTCGAATGATCCGTGAGTCACGTAGTAGACTCGTGTCTTCAGACCGGCGCGGATCATGAGCGCCACCATCTGCAACTGGCGGGCGATGTCCCCTTGCGGATACTGCACCAGCGGCCTCTGGGAGACTGCTTTGCGGATCATGTCGCTGCTGACCTGGGCGTCCAGCGCGGTGCGCACCAGGAAGTTGGAGTTTGTGTCTTTCGGTGTCGTGATGCTCCGACGATTGAGCGTTTCGTACCCATCCCGCAATGCCTTGTTCAGGTCCTGGGCCGACCACTTGAACAACTCCGCGGACTCGAACGAGACCGGCTTGATCTTCCGTCCTTGCATGGCGAGTGGTGCGGCGCGGCCGATGGCGATCCCCGGTGGACCGGAGGCCGCATCCTCGACGCGCTCCGCCGCGGGCGTTTCAACCGTGCCGCTTTCACCCTTCCCGAATCCGCAGCATTCGGCATCGAAGTAACGCCCCAGCCAGCCGTCGCCCGTAGCGGTGGTGTCGGCGGTGTGCCAGATGTCCATTGACTTGAAGTGCGATCTGTTGGGATTGGGATAGCCCACTCCCTGAACAACCGTGCACATCCCGTCGTCGTACAGGTCCTTGAGAGGCGCAAGTTGAGGATGGAACCCGATACCGTCGCCGATTTTCAGTGCTTCACGCTCGGGGATGCTGATGCCGGGCCTCGCCTTGTAGTATTCGGAAGCCCCGAAAGGAACCACGGTGTTCAGCCCGTCGTTGCCGCCGCTGAGTTGGAGCACCACCAGAATGTGATCGTCCGGAACACCCGGCACGCTCGTCAAGCCCCCCGCCCGCGCGTGCATCGCCAGCGCCGAGGAGTTGAGAAAAGCGGGCACGCTCGCCGTGGCGGAGGCGAGGACGAGACCCGATCGGAGAAACTCGCGGCGTGAGTATGGTGAGTTCATGGTTGGTCGCGGGTCGGAGTGATTGAAACGAAAACCGACGAGAAATGGCGGATCAGCAGAGTTGATATTCCGGCGCGGCGGTGGCGAGGAGCAGCATCCCGGTGACTGTCTCCTGTGTGACTCTGTCACCCGCCGCTCGCAGGTATTCACGAAGCGCCTGCGCTGTCGCGCTCGGGGATTGCCCCAGGGTGACGCGAAGAACCCGCTCGACAGCTGCGTCGGGGTCGCGGACTTCACCGAGGACGGCGAGCGCATCGAACTTCTGAGTATCCGCCGTCGGATCGAAGCCCTGGGGTTTCTTGCCCGTCAGCAGGAAGGCCAGCACATTCTGCCGGACGAACAGCGTCGAGGTATTGATCCACGAGCGGCCTCCGTCCCACCCTTTCACGCTCGGCGGGAAGAAGATGCGCTGTCCCATGAGATCGAGCGCATCGTTCAGAATCGACAAGTCCCGCGGCGGGGTGTTCAGCGACCGGATCGCGCCCACGACAAGCACGACCGGGCCTTTGATCTGTTGATTGCGGAAACGCGGCTCGTAGAAATGCTCGGACAAGAAGAGCCGCTTCAGCACGGGCTTGAGAGCGTAGCGATTCACACGAAGGGTATCGGCCATCTGGCGCAGCACGGCCCGCTGGGCGGGATCGAGAGTCTTGTCTCCGCCGCGTTCATCGGTCGGCACATCGGCGACAAAGTAGTGGTACAGTTTTCGGGAGATGTACCGAGCGCACGCCGGCTGGTTCAGGATGATGTCGACAAAGTCTTCGCCCTTGATGTTGCCGGATCGCCCGAGGATTCGCTTCTCGCCGTTGTCGTGGTTGCGGGGCTGAAAGACAAAGTCGTCGTCCTCGAACGTGTATCCCGTGAGAGCACGAGCACCTTCCTTGATGTCCTTCTCGGTGTAGTTGCCCACTCCAAGCGAGAAGAGTTCCATGATCTCCCGGGCGAGATTCTCGTTCGGCCGTCCCTTGCGGCTGTCGTTGTTGTCGAGGTAGGCGATCATCGCGGGGTCCTTGATGATCGCGTGCAGGATGTCCCCGAAGTTTCCGGCCGCGTTGGCGCGGAACATCTGGTTCTGCATGAACATGTGGTAACTGTTTTCGATCGTTCGGTAGTTGGTGGCGAAATGCCCGTGCCAGAAGAGCGTGAGTTTCTCTTCGAGCGGCCTGGGCGTTTCGATCATCCGCGTGAGCCACCACTTCTGGAGCTTCGCCATCTGCTGGCGGTCGGCCTGCTCGCGGTCCTGACGCATCTTTCGAAGTTCGGCCAACTTGTTCTCGTCCTGTGCCCGCTGCGCCGCGCGGTACATCTCCCGCTCGTTTCTGTCCGGCGGTCGCATGATCGTACGGTCGAACGTGTCAACCGCGACAGGCTCACCGGGGACCTTGTCGAAGTTCAGGATGTGATCAACGGATTTTTCGGGCCCCCACCTGACCAGGAGCGCGACTTGTTCCGCCGTACCTCCGAACCCCGCACGCCAGAGAAGGTGACGGGCATGCGCTTCGCCGAACGCGTCCTTTGACACCGGGCGGAGTGAAGTCGCCAGCCGTGCATCCCCAAGATCTTCTGTCCCCGCGTTTGGCTGCGTGTCGGGCGGGTTGGCCGGTTGGGTTAAAGGCATGAAGATCTCCTTCGGATTCACCTATCGGCAATACGCACTCGCCGCGATCTGATTGCATCCCCAGCCGAACTGGTCGTGCCGACCTCGGTTGCTGAATATCGGGCTGCCCACACCCCTTTCCTCCGTTCACAATCCCGAACAGTGCTTTCGCGAGCTCTGCATACTCATACGCCGCTCGGACCGGGGTGTATCCAGTCTCCGGAGGTGTTTAAACTTGACTTGTGAGACACCGGTGGACTCCGGCATCGACTCGGAGTACGCTCCCGGCGGTGGACCGTCAGTCCGGTGGGATGCACGGAGTAGGCGCGCATGAAGATCATTCTCGACACACGCACCGACCGGGTCAGAATCATTGATTCTCCCCAGCGTCCCTATGAAAACCCTGACGAAGAAGGTGCTTGGTCAGACGAACTCGACGAAACATGTCCGGTCCACAACCAATCAAAGGTCCTGATTCAAAGGGTACCGTCCTTTGAGACGCACCCGCGATTCCCAGAAACTGGCCGGCTGTAAGTCTTTCATAACTTCTTTCTGACTTCATTTCACAAAGGCCATGTCTTCAATGACACGGTTTGTTGGACTCGAGTGCAGTTAGATTTCTGATATAAATCCTAACTTTTACCTATTATTTATAGGTGAGTAGCAAATCTCGCTGATGTTTATACTCAATTTTGAACATCACTCCAGCTGATTCTTTGCTCTCGGAAAACGGAGTCGGGATACGGACTTGTCCCGAACCGTCAAGCCGCTACACTTATCCCCCTATGCCCGGAGGACTTCGGACCTCGGGTTTCCTTGTCTTGATGTATTCTGGATTCGCCGACTATGCCGACGATCAATCAGTTGGTTCGCAAGCCCCGCCGCCCATTGCCCACCAAGTCCAAGGTCAAGGACTTGGTTGAGTGCCCGCAGAAGCGCGGCGTCTGCTTGATCGTTCGCACGACCACTCCCAAGAAGCCGAACTCAGCGCTTCGCAAGATCGCTCGCGTCCGTCTCTCAAACGGCAAGGAAGTGACCGCCTACATCGGCGGTGAAGGCCACAACCTTCAAGAACACTCCATCGTCCTTGTTCGCGGCGGCCGTGTCCGCGACCTGCCCGGCGTTCGTTACCACATCGTCCGCGGCTCGCTGGACTGCCTCGGTGTCGAGAACCGCAAGCAGGGTCGCAGCAAGTACGGCGCGAAGAAGGGCAAGGGATAAGTCAGGCTTGGGGTTCGTGAGTGTTCGTTGCCCCCATGAATCAAAGAGGCTTGTTCCCGAGTTGAGAAGCAGTTTCCTCGGATCCCGCGTTGTATTCGGTGCCCCGCGTGATCCCTTATTCATCCACCGAGTTTGGTGGGAATCACCCTCACGGTGCCTCGGTCTCGAACCCGAGCCTGAAACAGAGTGATGATCCATCAAGGCAGTAATCCCGCCCGGCCTGCCCGCCGAACGGGGTGAACAGATCGGGAGCAACCCTCCCACAGCCAAAGGAGTTTTGATATGGGCCGTAAGAGTTTCACCGCCGCCGCCACCCAACTTCGTCCTGATCCGCGCTATAGCGACAGGGTGCTTTCCCGATTTATCAACTGCGTCATGCAGGACGGAAAGAAATCCGTCGCTCAGCGGGTCGTGTACGACTCCTTTGGTATTATCAACGAGAAGTTGAGCAAGGAAACCTCCCCCGAGGCCCCGAAGGAAGCCCTCGAAGTCTTCAACCGTGCCATCGAGAACGTGAAGCCCTTCGTTGAAGTCCGCAGCAAGCGCATCGGCGGCGCCAACTATCAGGTGCCCATGCAGGTCAACAAGAAGCGTCAGCAGTCATTGGCCTTCCGCTGGCTGCTCGAGGCCATCCGCTCCGAGAAGGGCCGCCCCATGGCCAGCCGCATGGCCGATGAACTCTACAACGCCGCTCGCGGCGAGGGCAAGGCCATGCAGACCCGCGACCAGACGCACCGCATGGCAGAGGCCAACCGCGCCTTCGCTCACTTCGCCAACTAATCACCATTCCAACCAACGCTTCCTTCAACCCCGGCCTTCGGCCGGGGTTGTTTTCTTGTCGGCGCTCCATGTTCTCCGAGACTTCATACGGGTTGTATGGTGGTCAACTCAGATTCGGTCTTCTTCCCGCCCGCGATCACCTCGGACCACCGAAAGAAAGTCAATCTGGGGGGGTGGACCGGCAAACCGCGGTGACCAATCGGAGTGTTCACATGTGAAACTACAGTTCGAGGCTTGCAGACGCCGCCCTCCCAGCCCGTACCGAATCGTTACCACCGCCAGACGATCGTGCCCGGGATAGGCACCACCGGAGCGGCCCGCATCGGGGCCGGACACGCGATCATCATCGGTGTTGGCGCACTCGGCTGCGCCGTGGCTGAACTTCTTGCCCGTGCGGGCGTCGGCACGCTCACGCTTCTTGATCGAGATGTCGTTGATCTCACGAATCTACAGCGCCAATGCCTTTTCTCCGAGGCTGATGCGGCGGATCGCGTGCCCAAGGCCCTCGCGGCGTCGCGTCGGCTCGCGGCGATCAACTCCTCCATCGTTGTCCGTCCATTTGTAGCCGACTTTTCTGCCCGCAACTGGGCGGACTTCTTGCCCGCTCCCGATCAGACTGCGCCTCTGCTCCTCGACGGCACGGACAACTTTGAGACTCGGTACTTGCTCAACGATATCGCGGTCACGCGTGGCTGCGCATACTTCTACGCGGGCGTGATTATGTGTCGGGCGATGACAGCCGCCTTCACACCCGGTGGACCGTGTTTGCGGTGCATCTTTCCAGATCCGCCCGCGCCAGGCACTCAGCCAACGTGCGACACAGCCGGCGTTCTCGGCCCGGCGGTGCAGGCCGCGGCGGCGCTGCAAGCAGCGGCGGCCCTGCGACTGCTCGTAGGTGAAAGTCCCGAACCCTTCCTGATCGATACAGACGTGTGGACGGGTGAGCAGCGTCGAATACGGCTTTCTCGACAGACGGGCTGCCCCTGCTGCGACATGCGTCACTTCGAGTTTCTTTCACGTGCCGCGGACGACACGACAACACTCTGCGGGGCAGGCTCGCTGCAGCACTGGCCGCACGATGCCCGCACGATCGACCTGCCGCTGATCGCCCAGCGCCTTCGCCCCATGGCCGAGGTGACCGTCTCCCCGTTCATGCTGCGGGCAAGACTTCGAGATACTCACGGGCCTATGGAAATGAGCCTCTTCGCTGACGGGAGAGCCTTGTTCCGGGGCATCACCGAACCAGCCGACGCCCGCACGCTCTATGCTCGCTACGTCGGATGCTGAACAACATCACGCACACAACCCGCATGCCTACCCCCCCTCGCATCGCAGACCGCTTCGTTCCCTTCGGCGCTTCCATCTTCGCCGAGATGACCCGCCTGGCCAACCAGCACCGGGCGGTGAATCTCTCGCAAGGCTTCCCTGACTTTGACGGCCCCGAAGTCGCCAAGCTCGCCGCGATCGAGGCGATCCGGGCCGGTCACGGCCAGTACGCCCGCATGTCGGGCGTGCCCGAACTCAACCGTGCCATCGCCGATTCATGGAGCAAACGGGGCCTCGCTCCGCTTGACCCCGATGCCCATGTCACGGTCACGAGCGGCTGTTCCGAGGCCATCATCAACACTCTGGTTGGCATCCTCAACCCCGGGGATGAGGTGATCTTCTTCGAGCCGTACTTTGATTTTTACACGGCGGGCGCGGCGATGGCCGGGGCCGTGCCGCGGTTTGTGGCCCTTCATCCGCCTCGCGACGGACGCGGTGCCTTCTGGTTCGATGAGGCCGAGTTACGCGCGGCGTTCACCCCCCGCACCAGGGCCATCATGGTGAACACGCCCCACAACCCGACCGGCAAGGTTTTTACGCGGGCCGAACTCGAGTTGATCGCCGGCCTTTGCGGAGAACATGATGCCATCGCCATCACCGATGAGGTCTACGAGCACCTGGTGTACGAACCGACGTTGCCTCACATCTCCATGGCCACACTGCCGGGCATGTGGGACAGAACAATCACGCTGAGCAGCATGGGCAAGACGTTCAGCCTCACAGGCTGGAAAGTCGGGTGGGCGATCGCTCCCGAACACCTGACGGCGGGCGTCCGCGCCTGCCACCAGTACATGACTTTCTCCACCGCTACGCCCCTGCAGCACGGGGCCGCGGCGGCTATCCGCGAGCCGGGTGAGTATTGCGCCCAACTTCGATCCCTCTTCGCTTCGAATCGTGACGTGCTGAGCGAAGCACTCTCGCGGGCCGGGCTGCGGGTCTACCCATCGCATTCGACATACTTCCTGATGGCCGATCACACGCCCCTGGGATTCACCGATGATCGTGCCTTTGTCTCGCACCTGATCGAAAAGATCGGTGTCGCGGCGATTCCGCCCAGCGGTTTCTACAACCGAAGGGAGTTGGGACGCCCCCTCGCGCGATTCGCGTTCTGTAAAAAACGCGAGACGATTGAAGAGGCCGTGCTCCGCCTGAGCGCTCTGCGTCCAGTATGAATCACTGGCCGACTCGCTCCAGCATCGGGAGATGCGTGATCACGTACCACCAGTTGATGGCCAGCCCCGTGGGCACCAACGCCCAGAGCAACGCACGAATCCATGCGGCAACAGGCCGCCGACCACGCCAAACCCACACTCCGATCAGCGGCGACGTGATCAGCACGATTGTGGCGGCGGGGTTGAAGGACCACGCACCGGAGAGATCGCCCCGCACAAGGCTCAATCCCGCCCGGGTGCCCCCGCACGCGGCGCACGGATAGCCGGTTGCGGCCCGGAAGAGGCAGGTGGAAACATGACTCCCGGTCATGAAAAACACGACCGCCGAAACGCCCGTAAGCACAAGCCACAGGCCCACAAGCACCACAGCCGGGCTTGACCAGCCCGATCGAGAACGGGCATCCGGCTCACTCACCTCACCGCCCCGCCGGCCGCCCCAGCGATCAGACCGATGGCCATGAGCGCGTATACAACTCCAAAAAGGCATTGGATCACGAGCAGACACGTACCGATGATGCCCAGCACCCGTCCCGCCTGCGTCAGACCCTGACCCGAGGGATCCATCTGACCGCTTTGCATTTCGGACAAATCGCGATTGCCCATCACCCATGCGAAGACCCCGCAGAGCGAGCAGAGCACAAGGCTGATGATCCCGAGCACGAGAATCACCGCGCCGCGGTGCGGCGGGAGTCTCCGGGAGTTTGTGTCGCCGCTTGGAATGGATGGGGCCTGTGTCATGGTGCCTCCTGGAGAGTGAAACGGAATGTAACACGGCCCATGCGCCGAATCAACCTGATACCAACTCTTTGATTGAGTGACTCCCATGGCCCAGCACGCCGAGTAGCATCACCCGCGATGCCCGCCCTCCCTGCCCTCGCCCGCGAACTGATCACCGTCGCCCTTCGCGCTGCGGATCCCGCCGCGGCGTTGCGAGTCGGATGGATTCAATCCCCGGAGCCGGAAAATCGCCGTGTGATCCTCTCGGCAGGCAAGGCCTCGATCGCCATGGTGCGTCAGGCAGTCCGGTTGGTACGGAATCGTTATGACGCGGCACTGGTCACGGCACCACCAGAACTCGCCGCTGTCCGGCTTCCCAGGACCGAGGTTTGGCCCTGCGATCACCCCTACCCGACCGCACGAAACGCCCGCGCCGCTCAAGCGATTCGGAAGGTGCTCACCACGCTCGGCCCGCATGACGAGCTGCTTGTCCTGCTCTCCGGCGGTGCTTCGGCGCACCTGTCGCTGCCCGCACCTGGCGTCACCGTCCGGGACCTGGCCCGTGTCACGCGGCTTTTGCAGAAACACGGCGCGACGATCGAGGAACTCAATACCGTCCGCAAGCACATCGAGCAACTCAAGGGAGGACGACTCGCCGCGATGGCCGCCTGCCCTGTTCGCGCGTTCATTCTTTCGGACGTGATCGGAGATCGTCTCGATGTCATCGGATCTGGACCAACGGCACCTGATCCGACGACGTCCGCGGACGCGTTCAAGGTCCTTAGACGCCGCGGCCTTCTCACAGCGGTTCCTCGAATCACGGACTTTCTCCGTCGCTGCCGCCGCGAACCAGGCACGGACACTCCGAAGCCCGGTGATCCCTGCTTCAAACACGTCAAGAACACCATCATCGCCAGCAATGCCATGGTAACACAGGCCATCGCAAGGCATCTGCGGCGAAAGGGTTGGATCGTGGAGATGCGTACCGGTATCACGGGCGAAGCACGACTCGCAGCAAACGAGTTCTGTCGCGGGGCGATGTCGGCGCATCGTGCTGATGCGTGTGTGATCGGGGGTGAAACAACCGTGACCGTTGGGAAAGCACGAGGGCTCGGAGGGCCGAGCCAGGAGTTTGCCCTCGCCGCCGCGATCCTTCTGCAACGCCGACCGTACGCACTGCTGACGTTCTCCACCGATGGGCGAGATGGTCCCACGGATGCTGCCGGTGCGTTCATCACCGGGAAAACTGCCGACGCGATGAGGCACACCGGCATCAATCCTTCCGAGGCGTTGTCGGCACACGACAGCCACCGTGCTCTCGATCGGGTCGGGGCGTTGATCCGCGTGCCGCCCACGGGCACGAACCTCAATCATGTGGCCGTGCTGATACGGCTGAAGGAGTCCACGAGGGAGTCCTGAGTTCCGCTCCACCGAACTCGTCGAAAAGGCCGACACCCCTCCAACCGCCGGACCAGAGCGCTCTTGTTGCTCATTCTTCTCTCAGCGATCCCGATTCGGGAGCATTCCACTGTCTTTTCTCCCAACTCCCTACAATCTGCTACATGGCCGACCAGCCCCCAAACACTACTCCGCGCATCCGCAACTTCAGCATCATTGCGCACATCGACCACGGCAAGAGCACCCTGGCCGACCGGCTTCTTCAGGCAACCAACGCGGTGAGCGAGCGTGAAGCCCGTGAGCAGATACTGGATTCGATGGACCTTGAGCGCGAACGGGGCATCACGATCAAGGCATCGGCCGTGACGGTGATGCACCGGCACAAGCCCGGGGCGACCTCCGACGACCTGGAGTCCGAGTACGAGGCCCCGGTGGGCGATGACGGTTCGCACAAGGCCGCCCGGGGTGCCGCGGCGGACCACGGCGAGTTGTACATGATGAACTTCATCGACACGCCGGGGCACGTGGACTTCAACTACGAGGTTAGCCGGGCACTCAAGGCCTGCGAGGGGGCGATCCTCGTGGTGGACAGCACGCAAGGAGTGCAGGCACAGACGCTGGTCAATGCCTATCTCGCGGTGAACGAAGACCTCACGATCATCCCCGTCATCAACAAGATCGACCTTCCCGGCGCGCGCCCGGATGAAGTCGCCGACGAGATTGAGCAGACCCTCGGATTTCCAGCCGAGGACTGCCTCCTGGTCTCGGCCAAGACAGGTCAGGGCATCAAGGAACTGCTGGCCGCGATCTGCGACCGGCTGCCAGCGCCACGCAAGCCGGTGATGGACCAGTTGCGGGCGCTCATCTTCGATGCGGTGTACGACGATTACAGGGGCGTGGTCATCTACTGCCGCGTCTTCGACGGCGTTCTTCGCGTGGGCGACAAGATCCGCATGATGGGCACGCAGCGCACTTTCCTCGTGAGCGACATCGGCAAGATGACTCCCAAGCCGGTGCGGGTCAAGGAACTCGGCCCGGGTGAGACCGGCTATGTTGTCGCGGCGATCCGCACGCTCAAGGATGTCCGCATCGGCGACACCGTCACGCTGGAGCATCAACCGGCCCCTGAAGCGCTGACCGGCTATCAGCCCCCGCGACAGATGGTCTTTTGCGACTTTTACCCCGCGACCACCGAGGACGGCGAGAGCACAGATTTTGAGGACTTGCGCGAAGCGGTCGAAAAACTCAGCCTCAACGACTCTTCCTTTACATTCGCGCCCGTGCACAGCGAGGCGCTCGGTTTTGGTTTTCGATGCGGGTTTCTCGGCCTGCTGCACATGGACATCATCCAGGAACGCCTGGAGCGAGAGGGCGGCGTGGAGATCGTTCAGACCGCTCCGACCGTCTCCTACCAAATTCTGTGCCGCTCCACCGAGGACATCGTTTCCCCGTCTGGTCAGGTGCTCAAGAAGGTTGATCCCGCCAGCGGTGTGGGCTCGCTCGCCGGTTCCGGACTTTCGCTCACCGAAACTCCACCAAGCCCCGTCAGCGGGCCGGCCCCGGCACCGGGAACAAAGGCCGCCGCGATGGCCGCCGCGGCCAAGGCCGAGGCGGAGTACCGGCGGAAGTTCAATATTCCTGATGGACATGTACTTGTCGAAGTCCATAACCCCGCGGAACTGCCCAACAACAGCCTGATCGTGGAGATGCGAGAGCCGATCTGCCGTGTGGACCTGATGATCCCAAAGGAGAAGATCGGGGACATCATGAAGTTGTGCCTCGATCGCCGCGGGCTGTACAAGAGCCAGAGTTTCGTCTCTCCGACGCGCGACCTGCTCCAGTTCGAGATGCCCCTGGCCGAGATCATCTACGACTTTTTCGACAAGATGAAGGGCTTGACCAGCGGCTACGGCACGATGGATTATGAGGTCATCAACTACCGGGCGGATCATCTGGTGAAAATGGATATCCTGGTCAACGGCGACCCGGTTGAGGCTCTCTCGGTCATCTGCCACCGAGAGAAGGCCGAGCAGCGAGGCCGGGCCTTGCTCGTCAAACTCCGCGAGCAGATCCCCCGCCACCAGTTCGAGATACCCCTGCAGGCCGCCATCGGGGGCAAGGTCATCGCCCGCGAAACGATCAAGGCCTTCCGCAAGGACGTGCTGGCCAAGTGCTACGGCGGTGACGTCTCACGCAAGCGCAAGCTCCTCGAGAAACAGAAAGAAGGCAAGAAGCGGATGAAGAGCGTTGGCAGCGTGAACATCCCGCAAGAGGCCTTCATGGCTGTCCTCGACACCGGCGAGTAAGGTGCCGCCGTTCTTCCCTGCTCGGAATGGAATGCTGCTTTTTCGCGCGCCGGCGGCAGTGCCGTACCGGGCCGATCCGGCCTGACCAGCGGTACACTCTCCTCGCATGTCTCAATCCTCACCTACGACCGCCTTTCCCGCGATCGACTCCATCCTGCATGAAACCCGTGTCTTTCCGCCTCGCCCCGCGCACGAGGCGGGCTTTGATCGCTGGCACATCGCCTCGATGGACCAGTACCTCGCTCTCCACGCGCGGAGCCTCAACGATCCCGAGTCATTCTGGTCCGAGGAAGCCCGCCGCCTCGCCTGGTTCAAGCCCTTCGAACGGGTGCTGGAGTGGACTCCACCCGATGCGAAGTGGTTCGGAGGGGGCACCCTCAACGCCTGCTACAACTGCGTCGACCGTCACGTTCAGGCGGGACACGGGGATCAGGTCGCCATCATCTGGGAAGGTGAACCCGTCGGCCCCAGAACCAGCCACGCGAGCAGCCATTCCGCCTATGCCCCGGCGCCGGAGGTGCGAGAAGTCACCTTCCGCGACCTGCAGCGAGAGACCAGCCGCATCGCCAACATGCTGCTTTCACTGGGCGTCAGGAAGGGCGATGTCGTCACCATCTACATGCCCATGGTCCCTGAACTCGCCATGGCGATGCTCGCCTGTGCCCGCATCGGCGCGGCCCACAGCGTCATCTTCGGTGGGTTCGCCGCTACCGCGATCTCCGAGCGTGTGATCGACGCGAACTCCCGGATTATTCTGACCGCCGACGGCGGGTTCCGTCGCGGCGAGATTGTTCCCCTTCTCAAGAATGTTGAAGAGGCGGTCACCCTCCTCGAAGCGCAGAAACACAAGGTCGATCACGTCCTGGTGCTCCGCCGCACCGCCCACGAGCCGCCGAGTCAACGCTTCGTGTCCGGGGCGACCAGACCCGGCGCGACCCGCTTTCACTGGTGGCACGACCTCGCGGGAACCGTCACCGACGCTTGCCCCTGCGTTCCGTGCGAGAGCGAGGACATGCTCTTCCTGCTCTACACCAGCGGCAGCACGGGCAAGCCGAAAGGGATCCTGCACACCACCGCGGGCTATCTCGCCTTTGTGCAGATGACGGCGAGACTCACCTTCAACCTCATCCCGGACAGCGGCCAACTCTTCTGGTGCTCGGCGGACATCGGCTGGGTCACCGGGCACAGTTACGTTGTCTACGGCCTCCTGATGAACCGCGTGCCGACGCTTATGTACGAGGGGGCACCCAACTTCCCGAAAAACGACCGCTTCTGGGAGATCATCGCCAGGCACAAAGTCACGCACTTCTACACAGCCCCCACCGCCATCCGAACATTCATGAAGTGGGGACATGAACTCCCAGAATCGCACAACCTGACCAGCCTCAAACTCCTCGGCAGCGTCGGCGAACCGATCAATCCAGAGGCGTGGATCTGGTATCACAGAAACATCGGCGGCGGGCGTTGCCCCGTCGTGGATACGTATTGGCAGACCGAAACCGGCGGCCACGTCTGCACGCCCCTCCCCGGCGCCGTCGCCACCAAGCCCGGCTCGTGCACCGTGCCCATGCTCGGGATCGATGCCGCGGCGGTGAATGAGCAAGGCGAAGAACTCGCGTCCAACCAGGGCGGGTTGTTCGTGATCCGCCGCCCCTGGCCGGGCATGCTGCGGGGCGTCTACGGCAACCGTGAGCGGTTCATCAGCAACTATTGGGGTCGGGTCAGGAGGGGTGATACTCCTTATTACTTCTCAGCCGATGGCTGCCGGCGCGATGGGGACGGTTATTTCTGGATCCAGGGCCGCATCGACGACGTCATCAAGGTTTCCGGCCATCTGCTTGGCACGATGGAGGTCGAGTCGGCTCTGGTCAGTCACCCGATGGTGGCCGAAGCGGCCGTGGTCGGATACCCGCACGAGATCAAGGGGAACGCGATCTGCGCTTTCGTCACGCTCAAGAGCCGCTGGTTCACGCAGCACCCCGGCATGACACCGGGCGACGACCTCCGCAAAGAACTTGCAGCCCACGTGACGAAGGAGGTAGGCGCTCTTGCCCGACCCGACACCATCCGCTTCGCCGATGGTCTGCCCAAGACCCGCAGCGGCAAGATCATGCGTCGCCTGTTGCGCGATGTTGCCTGCGGCGTGGAAAAGATTACCCAGGACACCACAACGCTCGAAGATTTCAGCGTCGTGGCGAGATTGCGTGCGGACGAGGAGTGAGCCGAGAAGCACTCGGCTCAACCCCGATCGTCAGGCCCAGGTTCGACGCGCGTTCACCAGTCAGCGTACGCGTTTCGCCGGTCTCCCCGATCCATACAGTCAGCCGGGTGGTGTACGATCGGACTTTCCTTCAATCCAACTCAACCTTCCGGAGCATGCCGTGGAGAATATCGACCTGCTGAAACGACTGTGCGAGACCCCCGGCGTACCGGGACGCGAAGAGCGTGTGCGCGCCCTCATCGAAAAGGAAGTCAAAGGCCTGTTCGACTCCGTCGAGACCGATGCGCTCGGCTCGCTGATTTGCCGCCGCTCTCCGCGGGGCGGGAAAAAGGGCGGTAAAAGCGGCAAACCCACCCGGGTGATGCTCCTCTGCCACATGGACGAGATCGGCTTCTATGTCAGCAGCATCGATAAGAACGGCTACCTGTGGCTCAACCCCGCCGGCGGCTTTGACCCACGCAATCTCTTTTCCCGCCGCGTTACGGTTGTGACCGGCGGCGGGGACCTTGCCGGCGTGATGAACCCGGGCGGGAGGCCCGTTCACATCAGCAGCGCCAAAGACCGTGAAAAAGTACCCGAAGTCAAGGAGTTCTTCGTGGACATCGGCTTTCCCGCGGCGGATGTCAGGAAACGTGTCAAAATTGGCGACTACGTCGTGATGAACGAGCCGGCGATCGAGATCGGCAACAAGGTCGTCAGCAAGGCCCTGGACAATCGTGTCGCCTGCTGGCTCGGCATCGAAAGCATCCGCAAACTCGACGCATCCGGCAAGGGACATTCGTGCGAAGTTGTTGTCGCGTTTACCACACAGGAAGAGGTCGGCCTCCGCGGCGCAAAGACGGCAAGCCACGCCGTCGCCCCTGACATCGGCCTGGGGATCGACGTCACGCTTTCGTGCGATACGCCCGGTGTGCCCGAAGAGGAGATGGTCACCAGGCAAGGCGCGGGTTTCGGGCTGCACATCAAGGACAGTTCATTCATCGCCGATCACCGTCTTGTTGATGAGATCGAATCGCTCGCGAAGAAGAGCCGGATTCCCTATCAACGCACCATCCTCGCGGCGGGCGGGCAGGACGGCGCGGCGGCCCAACAGGCCGCGGCGGGAGCACGCGCTGTGGGAATCGTTGTAGGCACCCGGTACATCCATACCGTCACGGAAATGATTGACAAGAAAGACCTCTACGCGGCCCGCGACATACTGGCCTCATACATCGCTACCGTCGCGTAACACGCTTGGCCTTCGACAGGACACAGGTAGGCCCGATGCTCCGCAAAAGGAGCAGTGATGTGCACACCCTTCGGTTGGCGATGAATCCAATCCGCAACAACCCGTCCGAGGGCAGCGGCCGAGCCGTGTGGCTTGGCGCAGCGGTTCTGGCCGCGTTGATGTTGGCGAGCATCACGACACTGCCATGGACTCTGTCAAAGGGCACCGATGGCGTGCCCCGTTACAACAGCGGCACCGCGGCCAACGGAAGGACACCGCCCTTCTGGACCGGGGCGCCCGACAGCTCCGGGCGATTCTGGCTCGGTTCGGATGTGCTGGGACGCAGCGTCCTGATCCGCTGCCTGACGGGCGGCGGCATCTCGTTGGGTATCGGGGTGTGCGCGGCGGTTCTGGCTGTAGTCATCGGCACGCTCTACGGCGCTGCGAGCGGATACGCGGGCGGGCGTCTCGACGGCGTGATGATGCGCACCGTCGACGTGCTGTACGGCCTTCCATACGTGTTGCTGGTGGTGCTTTTGGCGGTGGCGGGCGATGCCCTGACCGATGAGTATGTTTCACGCCAGCAGGCCCGAGCTCAACTCGCACGCGAGCTGCTCGCAGACGCGCACATGCGCACAAATCAGCAGTCCGACACCGCGGCATTAGCGGTCGAGGATCCGCTCACGTCGGAGGCGTGGCAAATCGCCGCGGAGCGGTTACCCGCTCGCCATCTCTCCGCATCGGCAAGGCAGGGTCTTGACCTGGGGGTCCTTCTCATCGCCATCGGTGGAGTCAGTTGGCTGACGTTGGCGCGCGTGGTGCGGGGTCAGGTCCTGAGCCTCAAGAATCAACCCTTTGTGCTCGCGGCCCGTGCGATGGGTGCTTCGCCTGCAAGGGTTTTCTTCAAGCACTTACTGCCCAATCTTCGAGGAACCATCATTGTCTTTGCCACACTGACGATCCCGCAGGCGATTCTGCAGGAGTCCTTTCTGAGTTTTCTCGGGATCGGGGTCAAACCGCCTCTTCCGAGTTGGGGAACACTGATCGCCGAAGGATTGGGTGAACTCAACCCGTACGCATCCGCTTGGTGGCTGTTGTTGTTTCCTTGTCTGCTTCTCGGCTCGACGCTGCTGGCCCTGAACTTTGTTGGTGAGGGTCTGCGGGGCAGGGTGCGTCGATGATGATCACACCCGCGGAATCGTCGCCATGAGCCACTTTTCCACCACGTGCGTGCCCATTCTCTCTGTCCGGGACCTGACCATCTCTTTTCCTTCCCGCTGCGGTTCGGATCGAGTCCGTGTCGTTCGGAACGTTTCGTTCGAACTCACGGAACGCTCGATTCTCTCCATCGTGGGCGAGTCGGGTAGTGGGAAAAGTCTGACGGCTCTCAGTCTGACCGGGCTCCTTCCTGCTGGTGCCAAGATCGAGGAGGGCCGTGCCGAGTTTCAAACCAAAGAAAAGAACAGCATTGAACTGTTCGGTTTGAATGAGTCTTCGCGCCGCCGTGTCCGCGGCCGGGAGTTGGCGATGATCTTTCAGGAACCGATGAGCAGCCTCAATCCTGTCCTGACAATCGGTGAGCAGATCACCGAAGCCGTCCGGCTCCACACCTCAGTGTCTCCCCGCGAGGCCCGCGATCGCGCGGCGGACGCCCTTCAATCTGTGGGCATCACCGATCCTGTGTCTCGACTGCGTCAATACCCGCACGAGTTTTCCGGCGGTATGAGGCAGCGGGCGATGATCGCCATGGCGCTCTCGTGCACGCCGCGCATCCTTATCGCCGATGAACCGACCACGGCGCTCGATGTCACAGTCCAGGCCCAGGTACTCGATCTGTTATGCCGGCTGCGCGATGAACGCGGCCTCTCCATCATCCTCATCACACACGACCTTCGGCTGGTCGCGAGGCGAGCGGACGCCGTTTGCGTCATGCAGCGCGGCGAGATCGTCGAGCACGGCTCGCGCGCTCAAGTTCTTGAATCCCCCACACACCAGTATACACGTTCGCTGCTCGCCTGCGTCCCGCGAATCGGCGAGCGCCGCCCACGCCTGGCGACGATCGCCGAAGCCTGATCGTCGAAGTCCGACCATGTCCTAAACGGGTCGGCCACCGTTCATCCGCGTAACGACCGAGCGTTTTCGCACGAATCCGAGTACATCGACACCACAACTCGCCGAACGTGAACTGAAGTCTTCCACCTTATTTCTTCTCGGGCGGATCATCATCGAGCAGCATGCGGACGGACGGAGTATCGAGGTCATCGAACTGGCCTGAACGCACAGCGCGGATGAACGCAACGATAGCGGCCGCGGCCAGAAGAAACGCCGCGGGGACCATGATGTACACCATGCTCATCTCCGCGCCTCCGGATGTCGTGGCGAGCGGAACGCCGACGACCGTACGCAGATCGCCAACACCGTCAGCGAACTGGCGGGCATGATGATGGCCGCCAGCAGCGGGCTGATCAAGCCGGCGATCGACAACGCCGCGGCGACCACGTTGTACGCCAACGATGCGGCGATGGTCATCCGTATCGTTCGCATCACCGCACTTGCTCCGTCGAGCAACTCAAGAACAGGCGTCAAGCCTTCGCGTGTCAGCGATACATCAGCCGCTGCCAGACTGGCCTCCGCCCCGCCACGCACAGCAATGCCGACGGTGGCCGCGGCGAGCGCCCCCGCGTCATTCACACCATCCCCAACCATGACTACCGGAACACTCTCTGCCAGTTCGCGGACGAGAGCCAGTTTGTCCTCCGGGGACACCGCCCCCCGGCAGAAAGCCGGGTCGAGATGCAACTCGTTCCCGACAGCCAATACGAGTTCGGTGTGATCCCCCGAGAGTATCCGCACGTCCCATCCGAGACGGCACAGACGGCGGATCGCGGCCGGTGCATCGGGTCGAAGTGGATCACCCAACGCCGCGACAGCGACACACCGACCATCTACCCCGATAAACACGGGGGAGAGTCCGTCGCGCAGGGCTTTGAACGCGGCATCATCATCTGCTTTTCCGATCTCGATCCCGAACTGATCCAACAGACCGCGTGTTCCGACAACGACATGATGATCCGCGACAGTTCCGCTTATTCCCATGCCGGGGTGCTGCTTCGGATCTGAGACCGGTGCAAGCCGCTCGACTTTCAGGTCACGCAACAGCGCCAGCGCCACCGGGTGAGCAGAACAGGATTCAAGCGCAGCGCCAAGAGCCTTGGCGTTCTCATCTCCTCGCCACCAGACCAGAGACAGTCTCCCCATCGTGAGAGTGCCCGTTTTGTCGAGCAGAATCACACCACGCCGCCCGGCCTTGGACAGGGATTGAAGCACATCTCCGCCCTTGATCAGGATTCCTCTCCGGGCCGCACGACCGATCGCCACGGCCATGGCCAGCGGTGTTGCCAGACCCAGCCCGCATGGGCATGTAGCGATGAGGAGTGCCGCAGCGCGATCAAACGCAACAGCGGGCCCCTCGTGCCACCAGAAAGCGAGCGTTATCACCGAGAGGCCGAGAAGAATCCAGAGAAGCCACGCCCCCCATCTGTCCGCCAGCCGAACGATGGCCGCCCGACGGCGGGTCGCCTCTTCGACTGTCCGCATCAGTCTTCCGATGCGGGTATGTTCACCCGTTGCCTCGACGCGAACACGGATGACGGAGGACATGTTCACCGCGCCGGCGGCAACCGAGTCGCCCGCGACCGAGCGGATCGGCCGCGATTCGCCCGTCAAGAGTGATACGTCCATGCTCGTCTCACCCGCAAGCACGACCCCATCCGCGGGCAACGCATCCCCGGCCCTTACTTCGATGATGTCGCCGACCGCGAGACTCTCCGCGGGCACATCGCGAACTCCTTCGGGGTCTACCCGTCGCGCGACAGATGGTGTGAGCGAGAAAAGAAGCTCCACCGCATCCGCCGCGTATCGCTGCTGGCGTTGCTGAATGAATCGCCCCACCAGCAGGAAAAAGACCAACGCGGATATGGAATCAAAATAAATGTCCCCGGAGCCAGCGACCGTTTTCCAGATTCCCCACACCCCGCCGAGGTAGAGACCGAGGGCGATGGGCACATCGAGGTGGATGGTGCGTGCCCGGAGCGCCGCCCACGCACCCCGCAAAAACACCGTCCCCGGCCACACGAGACAGATGGTATTGAGCAGCATCGCGGCCCAGCGGAAGAGCTGCTCGTGGCCGCGTTCGATCCCCTCGAACATCCCCGCGTACAAGGCGAAGTAGAGAAGCATGATGTTGCCCGCGCACGCACCTGCAATGGCGATGCGGATCATCATCCGCCGATCTTCCGCCCTTCGCACCGGAGCGGCCCACGCGCCCCGCGCCGGGTGGGGTGTATACCCCAGAGACTCCAACCCCCGAGCAACCCGACTGAGTGAAACAACGCTCGGATCAAAGGTGATGCGAGCACCCGCGCGTCGGAGATTCAACCGCGACTCGATCACTCCAGGTACGACTCGGGGCAGACGCTCGACCAGCCAGACACACGCGGCGCAGTGAACGCCTTCGAGCAGCAACTCCGTCTCAAGGAGACCATCCGGACACCGGCGGCAGTACAGGGCATGGAAAGCCGGATCGTCGTACTCCGTGTAGGTACGACGGGAACTCCGTGGCGGCGCGGTCTTGTCGTCGATCCGCTCAAGCAGTCTGTAATACGCATCCAGACCGCATGAGTGAATCACCGAGTACGCGGTTTCGCATCCGGCGCAACAGAACGGATGCGTTGCACCGTCACGTACCAGGCCGGGCGGCACGGGCAACCCGCAATGGGCGCAGATGCAACGCCGATCGGTAAACGGTGAGTTCCTGGGCGGAGAGGATTGTTCGATCGCAACGCTGATGTACTGTCCCTTTCATTCGGTATCATCGCACAGCGGGCAGTACCGGCCGGGTGCATCCATGTGCTCTATTGAGCGGGTCGCCGATTCGATGGAATGAGGACGGATCGCGGGCACGGCAAGCACAGGAGCTGTCAAACGGCCTGTCAGTGTCCACCCACCGATCACAACCAGAATAACGCTCGTCGCCAGCGGCAGGTGCCGCCGCATCGGCCCGGCGAGAGATTGCACCCCGAACCCCAACGCCGCCATGACAGGAAGCGTACCGATCCAGAAGGTTGCCATCGTCAACGCACTCCAAACGGGGTCCGCGACCCCGGCGCTGGTAATGACAAAGGCATAAAGCCAGCCGCACGGAAGCAGCGTGGTCGAAAGACCCACCACTGCCGCACGCGCGAGCGGGGTCAGACGGAACGCTCGCTCGTGCGATCGACGAACAACTCGGGCGAGTAGACCGGGCAGGGGAAGCCTTGGAATATGGAACCCCAGGTGCCGCAGAACGGCAACAACGCCGAAGAGGAGCATCATCCCGCCCGCCACCGCCGCCGCCATCCTCTGGACACCGAGCATCGAGCCACCGAGGTCTAATGCGGAGCCGAGCACACCCGCCGCTGCACCCATGATGATGTACGTCACAAGCCTGCCGAAGTTGTACGCGGCGTTGGCAGCCCAGCGGGAACCTCGCTCGGCGGTTCCAACGGCAAAAGCAACGAACGCCCCGCACATCCCTGCGCAATGAGCAGATCCGAGGAGGCTCGCGGTCAATACGGCTGCAAGGAGGGGAATCATCGTGTCTGGGGTTAGCGTTCCGGGATCATCAGGTCAATTTCGTGAATGCACGCCTCACCGTCCCGACGAATGCTCAGCACCACCCGCCACAGCCCCGAGCGGTCGATGCGAATCGGGGCGGCGTACGTGCCGTTCCCCCCAGCCGGAGAGAGTGCCAGTTCCTGCCTCTGACCGGATCGGACATGAGCGAAGACCTCGGCTTGCAGCAACGCCCCATCGATGGGATTCCGCACACGATCGGTCAGGCCGACGACGAGTTCCATACCTCCACCTCCGACGACGGGGCGAATTTCGGAACGAACATTCCAACCCAGATCGCGGGCGGCTGTCCGTAGACGGATCGTCTCCTCGTGCGCCAGTGCCTTCGCGTAATAGTCAGGCTCCGTCGCGGCAGATTCATCGCGCACTGCAAAGAAGACTGTTGCGGCAACAATGGAGGCATTGAGCAGCAGCAGACCGATGATCATGCCGATCCATCCCCTCCCGGAGCCTCTGATACCGCTCGATGGCTCTACATGCCTGTGACTTGCTGCGAGGCTCTTCATCGCGGAGGCTCCTGCGGCATCGTTACTGGTGATGCCGGACCGAGAAGTGTGAACGGGGTGCGTTGAGTGAAGTTCTCCGGCCCGGAAACGAGAATCGTGACCGGGCACCTCCCGTTCCGAAACGCCGCGCGGGGCGCGAATACCTGGGCCGGGATCGTGCGAGTTTCACCGGGATTCAGCCGGACGACCGATGATTCCGCGGAGAAGCGCAGCCCCTGGGGACCTTCCGCCGCCAATGTGAACTCGGTCTCGCTGTTCAGGCGATTCACAACCTTGACGCGAACAGTGTTATCGACGTCCCCATCCTCGGTAAGGATGAATGGCTGCCCGAGGCCGCGCAGAAGCGTGACATCGGCGATCCCGGTTCGTGAAAGGACCACCAGGAAAAGCGCGAGCATCACGGCGAGCACAACGGGGTAGAGAACCACCCGCGGCCTCAGCAGTTTGACCCCTTTTCCCTCCATCGCGGCCTGGGTTGAATACCTGATCAAACCTCGTGGACGGCCGATCTTGTCCATCACGGTATCGCACGCGTCGATGCACTGGGCGCATCCGATGCACTCCATCTGAACACCGTTGCGGATATCAATGCCCGTCGGGCACGTTGTCACGCACATCCGGCAGTCGATGCAATCGCCTTTCGCGGGTGTGACGATGGGGAGTTCAAGGGACGTCGAACGCGTCCGGGGTCCGCGAGGTTCACCTCTTGCCCGGTCATAGCGGATCGTCATCGAATGACGATCGAGCATCACGGATTGGAACCTTCCGTATGGACACGCCACGAGGCACACCTGCTCGCGGAAGTACCCGAAGTCGAACATCATCGCTCCGGATACCGACATTACGACGGCGAAGCCGACGGGATGGTCTGACGGTGAACCAAAGACCCACCTGTGCAGGTTCTCCCACGATACAAAGTACGCGAGAAACACATGGGCCAACGCGATGGAGCACACGAGGTACAGCACGAACTTGAACGGCTTGCCGACCCCAGAGGTCTGAAGCCAACCCTTCTTCGGCCGTCCCGGCGTCCCCTCGCACCATCGTTCGATCGGACGGTACAGGAACTCCATGTACACGGTCTGGGGGCATGCCCAGCCGCACCAGACCCTGCCCAGAAGCGCCGTGATCCAGAAGATCAGGAGAAACACGCCAACCAGGAGCAGGGCAAGGAGCAGGGTATCGGTTGGGTGAAAGGTTGCCCCGAAGAAATGAAACCGCCGTGCGATGATGTCGAGCAGCACGACCGGCTTGCCGTTCACAGATACTACGGGCAGCGCGACGAAGAGCAGTATCAGGGCGTAGGCAGTCATCCGCCTCGCGCTCAGGAATCGTCCCGGAGAAACCCGCGGCGTGAGCCACCTTCGGGTGCCATCATCATTCAGGGTTGACAGGATTGAGCGACCTTCGTGAGGCTGTACGCCAAGCCCGCCGGAGTCGGGAACGACCGGCTTCGAAGAACCGTGGATGGGTGCCTTGGTCGTCATGAGCCTGGCGAGCGTTCCCGCGACTGGGGCGACATCACCGGGACCGAGTGGGTCGGCCACGGGGGGATGACCTCGCCCTCGGCCTGCTTGGGATTGGCCGGCTTCGTGCCCCGGAGCGACGCGACATACGCGGCGAGGATGATGCGTTCATTCTCCGAGAAACGAGATTTCCAGGCGGGCATGGCCCCGCTCTTGGCACCTTCGTTGATGACCGTGAAGATGTCCTCGATTTTTTTTACATTCTTGTACGCATCGTCGCAGAGATTGACGCCGACCAGACCCTCGCCATCCCGGCCGTGGCACGCGGTGCAGTTGCCGAGGTACGTCGCTCTGGCGATTGCCATGAACTGCGGGTTCTGCATCGATTCAAGAAATGTACCTTCGTCGGGTTTGAGTTGGCCTACGGACCCGAAGATCCGCGCGAACTCGGCCAGTTCCGCTTCCTTCCATCGGTCGTGGATCGACCATCCGAAGACGCTGACGTGCCAGAAAATGACGTACAGGAACGAGAAGATCACGGTTCCCGCGAATATGGCGTGCCACCAGCCGGGCGTCGGATTGTCGTATTCCCTGATCCCGTCGTACTCGTGCGAGGTCAACGGATCCTGCGGTGCCGAAGATATCTCATCACTCATCGGTGAATCTCCGTGCGGTGGACGCGATCGCCAACACCCCGCGGGGGCGCATCATCGACGAGCGGGAGCCTGCCGGCCCGGGTCAGCGCGTCGTTGTCGCCTCGACGGCCGATGCGGATCAGCACACCGATGAAGACGGCCAGGAATATGAACAACGCGATCGTGGGGTAGATCGCCAACCCCATCGCGCTCATGATGTCGGAGAGTCTCATGGAGGTGCCTTGTGTCGAATGACCTGAACAACGGAGGAGGTGCCCGGGCGGATGCGATTACGGGGAGGGTGTGTCGGGAAGGCCGTTCTCGGTCGGGGGTGGCCTGCTGATATCGGTGCCGAGTCGCTGCAGATACGCGATCAACGCCACAATCTTTCTTTCCGCCAAGCCGGCCGGGCCGCCGCTTGCGGCGATGTCCTCGGCGATGATCGCGGCCTGCGCCCGGGCGAGTTCCGCCGCCCGGCCGGGTTTCACCGCATCGCCGTAGGGCACACCGATCAACGCATGCGCCTTGACGCGTGCGGTCAGCCCGTCGTAATCGAGCGTCTCATCGATCAGGTGCGCGTACGAGGGCATGATGGACTGTGCGACGGACTGCCGCGGATCCTGGAAGTGGAGCAGGTGCCAGAGGTTGCTGCGCAACCCCCCTTCACGAGCCAGATCGGGACCGATGCGCCTTGAACCCCACTGGAAGGGGTGGTCGTACACAAACTCTCCGGGTTTGGAGTACTCGCCGTAGCGCTTGGTCTCGGCCCAGATGGGGCGGATCATCTGTGAGTGGCAGTTGTAGCACCCCTCAGAGATATAGATGTCTCTCCCGGCCAGTTCAAGCGGCGTGTATGGTTGAACGCTGGCGATGGAAGGAACATTGGAGCGGATGGCGAAGAGGGGAATCAACTCCAGTACCGACGCCGACGCGACCGCGACGATCGTCCAGAACGTGAACTTCCAGGGTGTCCCCTCCCACACCCTGTGCCAGAACCCGCTGGCGATGCGCTGGATCATCACGTCGCCCTTGTGGCCGAACTCACAGTTCGCGGTCAGGCGTGATGCGAAGACCGGGGCTTCCACCCGCTCCGGGCGAAGGGCCGGCGCGGTTTGCACTGGCTCCTCATAGACAGCGGGCCGCTTCATCCATGTGCGGATCACGTTGTACGCGAGAAGCAGGGAGCCCATCAGGAAGAGCGAACCGCCCACCACTCGGATCCAGTAGAAGGGCATCAGCCGCATCACTGTCTCGACAAAGTCGGGAAACTGAAGATTGCCGGTCTGATCGAAAGCCCGCCACATCAGACCCTGGGTGATCCCCGCGATGTAGATCGGGATGATGTACAGCAGGATGCCGAGCGTGCCGAGCCAGAAATGCCATTCGGCGAGTTTCTTCGAGTACAACCCCGTCTGGAAGAGCCGGGGTGCGAGGTAGTAGATCATGCCGAAGGTCATGAAGCCGTTCCACCCCAGCGCCCCGGCGTGAACGTGGGCGATGGTCCAGTCGGTGTAGTGACTGAGCATGTTCACGGTCTTCACCGAGAGCATGGGCCCCTCGAAGGTAGACATCATGTAGAACGTGATGCCGACCACGAAGAACTTGAGGACCGGGTCATCGGTGAGTTTGTGCCAGGCGCCACGCAGCGTGAGCAGCCCGTTGATGCCGCCGCCCCACGAGGGCATCCAGAGCATCACCGAGAAGAGCATCCCGAGCGTCGATGCCCACGCGGGCAGCGCGGTGTAGTGAAGGTGGTGTGGCCCGGCCCAGATATACGTGAACACGAGCGACCAGAAATGGACGATCGAGAGGCGATAGGAGTAGACGGGCCGATCCGCCGCCTTGGGAAGGAAGTAGTACATCAGCCCCAGGAAGGGGGTGGTCAGGAAGAACGCCACCGCGTTGTGGCCGTACCACCACTGCATCATGGCGTCCTGCACGCCCGCGTAGACCGAGTAACTCTTGAAGAGCGACACGGGCACCGCCAACGAGTTGAAGACGTGGAGCATCGTGACCGTGACGATGGTGGCGATGTAGAACCACAAGGCCACGTACATGTGGCGTTCGCGACGGTTCTTGAGCGTCATGAAGAAGTTGGTGCCGAAGAACCCCAGCCACACCACCGCGATGAGCACATCGATGGGCCACTCCAGTTCGGCGTACTCCTTGCTCGAGGTGATCCCCAGCGGCAGGGTCAGCGCGGCGAGCACGATGATGAGTTGCCAGCCCCAGAAGTGAAGGTTGCTGAGCCGATCAGACCACATCCGCGCCTTGCACAGACGCTGCGTCGAGTAATACACCGCGGCGAAGATCGCATTCCCGCCGAACGCGAAGATCGCCGCGTTGGTATGCAGGGGGCGAAGCCTTCCGAACGTCAGGTACTGCACATTGGTCAGAAATGACAGAAAGGCAAAGGGCTGGTTCCCCGAGGCCGTGGTGTAGCCGATCACGCTTGGAATGACCAGTTCCAGGGCGACGATCAGGCCGACCAGGAACGCGACCACGCCCCACAGGATGGTGACGCCCATGAACTTGCGAACGATGGCGTCGTCGTACACGAAGGTCTCGATCGGGCCGGGAGATCGTTCCGATGCGGGAACGTGCATCATCGCGATCGAGGTGTCATTGGCTGGGGCGACCATGCGGGTAGTTCCGTGAGGCGGTGGATTGTATCGACTAATAGACCTTGTTATCTTTTTATCGACGATTGTGGCCGACAGATCCCGGTTGTCAAGTGACCTCACGGTGTTTTGAGGCGATTATGTGCCGTCATCGCTCGTAGCCCCGCGCAGTTGCCGGGGCGAGATTGGCCTGCTACAGTCGAACTGCAGATATTTATATCTTTTATTGGCCCCTCTCTCCCCCACTACGGGAACGAATCGCATGCTCGGACAAGCCGCCGGTTACGCAGCCACCGCGTTGGGGTATCTCGCCACGGCCGGCGGCACCCCGTTGCTGGTAAAGGAAATTGCGGAGGCGTGCTCCATCCCCGCGCCATACCTTGCCAAGATCATCAACACCCTTCGTCGCATGGGGTTGGTCGAGACACAGCGGGGCGTGGGAGGTGGCGTCACGCTCGCGCGTCCTCCCCACGACATCACTCTTTATGCGGTGGCCGAGGCGCTCGCGGACCCGATCTGCCGCACACGCTGCTTCCTTGGGGTCTCCGAGTGTTCCGATGAGCGGGCCTGCCCGGCCCACCGCTTCTGGACGCAGCACCGATCGGTCACAATCGAGTTTCTCAAGGAAACGACGATCGCCGATCTGGCCGCGTTCGAGACCCGCCGCCGCGCCAAGGCATTGAGAAATGCGGGCGTCAAGGTCGAACTGGGTGTCTCCGCACGACGGACGCGGAACAAAGTGTAGAACTTCGAACCCGAATCGACCGACTCCCCGCGGAACTGTCGTACGGTCCTCCCCGCGTGGGAGGGCGCAGTCTTGGAAGGCGCTACCGTCCGACACGTCCCGCTTGTCCCGCACCCAGACCAGGAGTCAGGCCAGTTGCTCTTTCTCTTTGCGCTCGCGATCTTCCTTTCCGCGGCGTTGTTGTTTCTCGTTCAGCCCCTGTCAGGGAAAATTCTCCTGCCTCTCCTGGGCGGCAGCCCGGCGGTCTGGAACACCTGTATGGTGTTTTTTCAGGCCGTGTTGCTCATGGGGTACCTGTACGCGCACCTCACCACCCGATACCTGCCCCGCAAAGCGCAGGTCGCTCTCCATCTCATCCTGTTAGTCCTCGCGGGGGTCGCATTGCCGATACCCGTCGACGTCGGTACCCCCGGGGCTTCCCATCCAACATTGTGGCTCCTGTACACGCTCGCGCTCGCCGTAGGCCTGCCTTTCTTCATGACTTCCACAACCGGGCCGCTCCTGCAGCGCTGGTTCTCCACCACTGATCATCAAGACGCCAAAGACCCGTACTTTTTATATGCTGCGAGCAACGCCGGAAGTGTGTTGGGGCTGTTCGCGTACCCGCTGCTTTTAGAGCCGCTGCTCACCCGGCGGGAGCAGAGCATGTACTGGTTCATGGGGTACGGCGTGCTCGCCGTGGCCATCGCGGGGTGCGGAGCGACGATGCTCCGCCGCTACAAAGTCGAGCCGGCGGCTCCGCGGTCCGAGCTTGTTGCTCCTCCCGCCACGGTGCCCCAGCGGCTGCGCTGGCTCGCGCTGGCTTTCGTCCCATCCTCTCTCATGCTGGGCGTGACACAGCACATCTCGACCGATATCGCGGCGATCCCGCTGCTGTGGATCGTGCCGTTGGGCCTGTATCTCTTCACGTTCATCATCGCCTTTTCGCAGCGGGTGCGGATCTCGTCCCGGACCTGGTCGAGGGTCTTTGTCCTGTGTCTCATCGCGGCGATGATGACCAACTTCACGCTCGCGCATTCTCCGATCACGGTCGTGGCGGGCATCCACGTCGCGGTGTTTTTTGCGGCGGCGATGATGTGCCACAAACGACTCGCCGATGAACGCCCCCCGACAGCTCGACTCACGGAGTTCTATCTGCTCATGTCACTGGGCGGGGTGCTCGGCGGCATCACCAACGCGATCGTCGCGCCCGTGGTCTTCTCGTCCGTTCTCGAGTACCCGATCGTGCTCGGGCTTGCCTGCTTCCTCCGGCCGCAGTTCGCCGATGATCTGCGTGAATCACGCGTGTTGAAGCAGCTGATACTGGCCGGCGCGGCCGGCCTGGCGCTCGTTACGCTCATGCTCAACGTAGACGCCCGCGTGCAGAGCCAGTCGATCACCGACAGGAACGCGGTCTTCGCGTTGCGTGCCGGGCTGCCGGTGCTGCTGTGCGTTCTCCTGCTCCTCAGACGCGGCAGCGTTCGATTCGCCGCCGCGTCGCTCATGCTCCTTGTCGCGGGCGAGTTCATCGGTCGGGGGGGGACACTTCTCGATCAGGAGCGGACGTTCTTCGGTGTTCACCGCGTCGAATCAACCAACGGCGGAACGTGGCATCGCCTGAACCACGGCACCACGATCCATGGCCTGCAGGCCCGGGGCAGCGACTCGCACCCCGCCGAGAAGCCCCCTCTGCTCGACCCCGCCGAACGCTTCAAGATGCTCTTCGCCTCCGAGGCCGATATCGCCAGAACTCCGCGAATCGACTACCGCCAACTCATCCCCGGCACGTACTACCACCCCAGCGGACCGATCGGCGATGTGATGAAAACGCTCTACGAATCCGGGCGTCTCAAGCGAGTCGGATTGATCGGCCTGGGTGCCGGTTCGCTCGCGGCGTACGCGATGCCGGGGTCGCGCTTCACCTTCTACGAGATCGATCCCGCCGTGATCCGCATCGCGGGAGACCCGAGACTGTTTTCGTTCATCGGCGATGCCGCGAGGAACAGAGACACCGCCATCGGCTATGAGTTCGGCGACGGCAGACTGAAACTGCAAACCACGCCCGAAGGCCCCTTCGACCTGATCGCGGTCGATGCCTTCAGTTCCGATGCCATCCCGGTTCACCTGGTGACGAGAGAGGCGGTCGGGATCTATCTTGAAAAACTCGCGGAGGACGGGCTCATCGCTTTCCACATCTCCAATCGATACTTCGACCTCGCTCCTCCGCTGAGACGGATCGCCACGGAACTTGGGCTGACCGCGTTCCGCCGCAATGATGTCGCGAAGAAGGAATACTTCGACACGATGGAGGGCCGCAAGGAATCCACATGGGTCGTTCTCTGCCGCGAGCCTGATGACTTCGGGCCACTCGCCAAGAACTCGAACTGGGAACGGCTCGCCCCCGACCGCGAAACCCGCCTCTGGACCGATGATTATTCGAATCTGCTCAGCGTCATGGAAGGGTGGTAGCACACGGCGCGAACTGTCCTTCTCTTCGTTGATACGTATGTGAACGTCCTTCCTCTCATTCCTTTGTATTGTTCCCAATTCCCGAACCATGCTTCGTATACTCATCATCGGCCCTCATCCTGATGACCAGGAACTGGGAATGGGTGGCACCATTGCTGCTCTTGCGGATGCCGGGCACGACTGCCTCCTGCTTGACCTGACCGACGGAAGCCCAACCCCATCGGGTGATCGTGCAACCCGCCTCATCGAGTCCGAGTCAGCCGCCGCGGCGTTGGCACCGACCTCCGGGCCAGGCCGCGTACGCCGGCTGCTCCTCGATATGCCGAACCGCACGCTCAGGCATTCCATCGAGGGCCGGCACAAGGTCGCGGGTGTGATCCGCGCCCATCAGGCACAACTGTTGTTTGTTCCTCACCCCGAAGATGCCCATCCGGATCATCTCGCGGCGACTCGTATCGCCGAGGATGCACGCTTTGATGCCAAACTCACTCGGGTGGAGATGCCCGTCCCTCCCGGATACAACGAGATCGGCCCTCCCGTCTACCCCAAATGGGTCATCTACTACTACTGCACCCATCTACGCACGATACCACAGCCCACGTTCCTCTTTGATATCACCGGGCGAGAGGGCCGCAAGCGGAGTGCGATCCTGGCGTACAAGAGCCAGTTCATCGACAACCCGAAGAACGCCGGTGTCCTGCCGTGGATCGAGGCGCAGGACGCCTACTTGGGTTCGCGGATCGGCACCCGCGCGGCCGAGGCATTCTGGACTCGCGAGCCCCTGGGCCTCTCCGGTCTGACCGGGCTTGTCTGATCTGATCGTGTTTTGTCTGAGAGGATCGAACACGGCACATCCGGGCAACGTACGACGGAAATCCGCTACGGCGAATCCACCGATGCGGGTGCGGCGTAATCTTTCTGGTCCGGACCGCGCGGTCCGGCGTTCTTGCTTTCAAAGTGAAGGGAACAATCATGCGGTATTGCCCGCTGTGTGTGGTCGGTGCGAGTATCCTGGTGGCAACGGCCGGCGTGTTCGGCATGGGTGCCATGCTCGGCGCGGGTGAGAAACCCTCAGTAGTGCAGTCCATGGATGATGGATACACCATCGATGGCGGCCACTCGTTTCTCACGTTCCGCGTCAAGCACAACAACGTAGCGTACGCCTACGGCCGATTCAACAAAATCAGCGGCTCATTCAACCTCGACAAGGATAACCCATCCGCCAACGCCTTCGACATCACGATCGACGCGACCACGGTCGATACAGGTATCACGAATCGTGATGATCACCTCAAAAGCCAGGATTTCTTCAGCGTCAAGGAGTTCCCCACCGCGACCTTCAAGAGCACGAGTTTCAAATCCGATGGGAGCGTCCTGACCTGCACCGGAGACCTGACGATGCACGGGGTTACGAAGACCATCACCGCACCCATCGACATCACGGGGTTCGGCGAAGGCCGCGGCGGAACCAGGCTCGCCGGGTTTGAGTCGAAGTTCGTGATCAAGCGATCTGATTTCGGCATGAACTACATGCAGGGTCCGCTGGGAGACGAGGTGACCATCATCGTCTCGTGCGAAGGCGTAAAGAAGTAAGAACACTCTTTCCGCGGCGCGGGGCTTCGCGGCCCCGGCCGCGATTGGCGCGGGGATTTTCATTCGATTCACGAAGAGCCGCCCATGCCACCGGAACAGATTCTCAAGATGCTTCTATGGGGCGCGGCAGCGCCCTTTGCGGTCGCGGCGGCTTCTGTCTTCATGCTCGGGCGAAGGGCTGATTCATCATCCGGCCCGGCACGCCCCGTCATCGCTGGCGTACTCGCCTTTGTCATCATCTATGTCGTCGCTCAAGGACTGCTGATCGGCTGGCCGACAATCCCTCCCCGGGAGGCGATTCAATACTTGCCGCTGGCGGCTGTTTTGGGAGCGCTGATCGGCTTTCTTGATCTGTGGATTCCGTTGTTGCGAACCCGCTGGGCGGCGGTGGCGGTGATCGCCTTTGCCTTTGTTCTTCCTCGCATCGTGCCGATGTCGGGTAAGGCCGCGTGGCTGTCCGACGCGCTGCTCGCGTGGGCAATCCTCTGGTCTTCCATGCGTGAGATCGTCAAAAGCCCGACACGGTTTGTCCCGGTCGTGACGCTGGGCCTGATCGCGGCCTGCTCCGCTGTGGCGTTGGCGGGTTCGGGCAGCCTGAAACTCGGCCAACTCGCCGGAATCGTTGCTTTCGCTTCACTCGGCATCTGCGCGGCCCAGTTGGTGAGGCACACGGTCTTGATCTCAGGGCCTGCTGTCGGCGCTTCCACCGCGGTGCTTGCCTCGGCCCTGGGGCAGGGTGTCGCGTTCGGATCCACACCACAGGCAAGCGCGGCGATCATCGCCCTGAGCGCCGCGGTTGCGATGCCCGCGGCGTTCCTGGGTAATGTGAATTCCGTAGACCGCACAAGGGTTGCGCTGGTCGGGGCCGTAGTGCTGCTCTTCGCGGGCGCAGGCGCGGTGTTCGCGATAGTCTATGGGCGAAGTCCAGCGTACGGGACGGAGTACTGATGACATCGGCCGTACGCTCAAAGCCCAGTACTCAAGTCTGGGGAACGCCATCCGGCCCGGGCCCGGCACCCGGTCCCGCCTCCTTGGCTGCGGGGGTGGACGTTGTGCCGGTTTCCATATCCCTCAGGATCTTCTCGATCTCGTCGCCCAACGCCGGGATGGTCACGTCTTTCACGTACGCCTGGTCGGATTTCAAGATCTCCCCTGTGATCCCGACAATGAAGTAACTGGGGAAAGTCCGCGCCCCCCACTGCTGCGCCACCGTGTCGGCCTCGACCAAGAGAGGAAACTGGTGAGTCCGTTGTTTGAATCGTTCGATCGCCCCGTCCGGCGATTTGTCACGGATCGACAAGGCGATCACTTTCACTGGCTTGCCGCTGAACCGGGCAATCAGGCCATCGAGTTCATCATGCGACTTGCGACAGGGAAGGCACCACGATCCTCCGAACTCCACAAGCACAATGTTCCCCCGCAGCGAGTCGAGTGAAACCCGATCGCCGTTCGACGACCGCAGTTCGAACGGGGTTGCCAACTCGGGAAGCGGCGGAGGAACAGGAGTGAGGGGTGGTGCCGCTGCGGGGGGTGAAACCGCCACAGCAGCGGTCTCCCCGTTCATTCGATCAAGCCTGGTTTCCACGCCCGAAGCACCAGGGTCCGGCATCGGCGGTATTTCTCCGGAAACCGGCTCGGGAACTGCTTTTCCCCCACCGTCCGCGGGGGGTGGCTTGACATTGGGTTGAGTGATGAACTTGGGCAGCCTCTCTTCGGTGTAACCGCTGGGCACATCAACCTTGAGCAGTGACGAGTTGAGGCGGGGCGGGTTGTTCTCATCAACTTCAACAGCGCCCAGTTCGAGCACCATCGTTCCCGAGGCCATCGATCCTTCGATGATCCGCTCGATGCGTCGGGGAAGATGATCGTTGGTCGCGAAGGCATACCGGGTCTTTGCCTTCTTTTCCCCAAAGATCGCGGTCACGACATCACACTCCACGCCATCGATAACCTCCCGAGGGCCGACCTCGTACTCCACGGACGCGGCGAGTTCCTTGCTGAAAGGACGCGGCGAAGTGAGTTCGTCGTTCCGCGACGAAGTAGCGATCTGAAAGTACTGGTTCTTCGCCTCGCGCGGGTTGCGCTTCTCGATCACTTTTTTATCCGCGTGTGTCACGAACTCGATGTTGTGACCCGTCCACGCTACATCGAAGTTCATGGAATCGGCGTTCGCCTTCGGGATGCCCGATCCTGTTGAGCGGACGAGCCAGCCGCCTGTCTGTGACCCGGCGTTTGAGGATCGCAGCATCCGCACATCGGCCTGTATTTTCGCTGTGTGCGGCTCGAACATCGCACCGGTCGCGTATGTCCTTGCTCGATAACTCAGCGATTGTGCCCGTTTGATCGCATCCGCCGCGGCGACGAACAACTCGGAGCCGGGCTTGTCATTCAGCGCACCCGACACCGAGGACGAGGAGGCGGGAAGTGCGTTGACAGGTTTCGCGACCGGCTTGGTCGGGTCCTTGTCGCCCGGCGATGGTACCGACACCGGAGGTTCTGACGGTGTCAATGTCTCGCTGGGCGGCCCATCAGGCGGCTCTCCCTGGTCTGTTGCCTGAGCCACAACCCGCTGTGAGAGTAACGCCAAGAACAGAACCGCGATCATGATGAGCGTGCTGCGCATGATGTTGTTCCGATCCAGATCACGACGCCGTGCGTTTCAAGAGGTGAGACAATGCCCGCCCCGGATGTGGATCCCGCATGAGCGTTTCACCAACCAAGACCCTGTGTACCCCGGCCTTCCGAAGCCGAACCAAGTCATCGGACGACCGAATGCCCGACTCGCTCACGAGGAGCCTGTAATCCACTATTCTACGTGCGATGTTCAGGGTATGTTCGAGATCCACTCGCATCGATGACAAATCGCGGTTATTGACCCCAAGCAATGCTTTCCCGCCTGTCGAGACAACGGCGGCGAGAGCACGGTCAAGATTATCCGGGGTATGTATCTCGATGAGAAGGTCTAGCCCGATTGACGCGGCCAGACCCGCCAGTTGCCTGAGTCGCTCCCCTTCAAGGCACTCCGCGATCAGCAGCACGGCATCGGCCCCGGCGGCCCGAGACTCCCACACCTGCCACGGGTCGATGATGAAGTCCTTACGGAGTACCGGCAAGGCAACGCACTTCTTGATCCGGTTGATGTACTCGATGTTTCCAGAAAAGTGCGTTTGCTCGGTCAGGCAGGAGATCGCCGCGGCCCCCGCTGCTTCGTATTCTCTGGCAATGACCTCGGGCATAAACAAGGACGAGTCGTACTCAGCACGTATCCATCCCGCTGAAGGGCTGCGTCTTTTGACCTCCGCGATAACCCGAGTCTCGTCATCCCCGGAGGGAAGGAGCGAACCAACAAAGTCCCTGCACGGCGGGATGGTGGCGCATTGTTCGCGCAGTTCGTTCATCGGCAGGGCCGCCTGTCGCTCGGGAAGGTCCGCCCGCGTGCGTGCGATGATGTCGTCGAGTGCCGTCATATTCCTTGCGGCGATTGTTGGCGTCGTGGGCGTTGATCGTGCTCATGCAGCCCCCGATGCCCCGCAGATCCCCGATTCTGTGAGCGGGATTCGTGCTCCATCGGGCACCGAGGGTGTCATCCTGTGGGGACACGTGGCGGCGGCTGTGATGATCGTGCTGGTGTGCTGGAAGAAGGGCTTTTTCCGTGCGGGCGGGCTGAGCCGTGGGCGGCGGGCCAATGAGCACCCCTGGTTCCTCTACTTCGCGTGCGGAATCATGGTGTGGCTGAGTTTCAGTCTCGCCGCGGCGGCGGGTGCGGGGATTTCGGGTGTCTCGCTGGGCCAGATGCTCGGATCGGTCAAGGCGCAGGCGGTTGTACTTTTGTGCGGTTACGGGGCCAGTCTGGCGGTCGGGTGCATTCTCGTTCGTTTGGTACGAACATCAGCACCCGAGTCCGGGCTGGGATTGGGCGCCAAGGGGATTCGGAGCGGGTTGGGGGGCGGGCTGCTGGCGTGGCCGATCGTGACGTCTGTTGGCTTAGGCGGTGCCTTCGTGCATCACGCGGTCACGGGCGAGACACCCGACAAGATCGCGCACGAGACGCTCCGCTCGCTCATTGATCATCGCGGGAGTCCGTGGGCGTGGACCCTGGCAGCGCTGGCGGTCTTCGCGGCGCCGGTGCAGGAGGAAATTATCTATCGCGGCTTCGGACAGACGGCCGTGCTGGGTGCTACAGGTCGGCCCTGGGTTGCGGTTCTGGGCGTATCGCTTCTGTTCGCAGCGGTGCACACGACGGGACCTCAACCGGTGCCCTGGCACGCGGCGGCGGCCATCTTCGCGCTCTCGGTGTGCATGGGTATCGCCTTTGAGCGGTCGCGCAACCTGCTGACCCCCATCATCATGCACATCATGTTCAACGGAGCCAACGTGGGTTTAGCACTGATGTCGTAGCAGGCGGACACGGGCCCACTGCTCATCCGTAGGTCACATTCGACACGTATCCGGAGCAGCGAGCATGAGAATCTTGAGCAGGACGAACACGGTGTTGTTGGCCGGCTTATTCGTGTGGGTGTTGTGCGGCTCTGTCCGTGGACAGACCGTGGATCAACCGGATGTGGTCGATCCCCGCATCGATCCGCAGGGGCGGCAGGTGGCCCTCTGGCCGCCGGCCCGTCACTTCGATCACCTTCATATGACGTTGGAACTTGATATCCCCGACATCCGGCAGGCCGGATTGATCGGGACGATGACACTCCTCGCGTCGGCGGTCGGTTCGGAGCGACGAGAGTTGGTGCTGGATTGCAACGGGCCACGGATTCAATCGGTCAGAGCGGACGGGATCGCCTGCGGCTTTACCATCACCAACGGACACCTCATCATCGCGCTCCCGGCCCCGGTCGCGCCCGGTCGATCGGTTGAGGTCGTCATCCGGTACATGCTCGACTACTCGGCGAACAAAGGCGAAGGCCTGACCTTTTCGCCCGGCAAGCCGGACGCCGAGAGCGAGACGGGCCGACACCCCCAGATTCACGCGCAGGGTCAGGCGCAGTTGAACAGCAAGTGGTTCCCGTGCCACGACTCGCCCAATGAAAAACTCACCACCGAACTCATCGTGACGGTCGAAGAGGGATTCGATGTCGTCAGCAACGGGCGGCTGATCTCATCCCGGAGCACAGAAGCGGACCCAGACCGCACAGCCAAAAAACGCTGGCATTGGCGGCTCAACAGACCGCACAGCCCATACCTCGTCACGCTGGTTGTGGGAAAACTGGCCCTGGTCGAAGTCAGCGGACCTTCGAGCACGCGGCCCAATGTGGCGATGCCCGTGTACGCTCCGCTGGGAACCGAGAGCGTCGTGCGGGAAAACTTCGCCGCTACCCCGGACATGATGGCCTTCTTTGAGAGGACATTCGACGAGCCTTTCCCCTGGGATCAGTACGCACAGTGCATTGTCCGGGACTTTGTAGCGGGAGGCATGGAGAACACCGGGTGCACGCTGCTGACCATCGACGCTTCGCGTGGTGACCCGGGTTCGCAGGAGGACCTCATCGCGCACGAGTTGGCGCACCAGTGGTTCGGGAATCTGGTCACGTGCCGTTCATGGGCACACCTGTGGCTCAATGAGGGATGGGCGACCTACTCGGAGTCGCTCTGGAAAGAGCACAGGGGCGGTCAGGAGAGCCAGGAGAAGGCCCGAACCGCCTATCAGAAATCCATCCGAGGGTTGGTGCGTGGCCAACTGGCCAGGAACAGGACAGTGGCGCCGCAGGGAGCGCCGCTGGTCACCAACCGTTATCTCAATCCCGACGCCATGTTCTCCAGGGCAGAGGATCCGTACGCAAAGGGAGCCCTGGTGCTTCACATGCTGCGGGCGAGGCTCGGCGCCGAGGCTTTCCTCCGAGGCACGCGGGCCTTTCTCGATACCTACAAGTTCGGCACGGTCGATACGGACGACTTCCGACGGGAGATGGAGCGCGCGAGCGGCCAGAGCCTGGAGTTGTTCTTCAATCAATGGACAGGACGCCCCGGCCTTCCGCGGCTCGATGCCGAGATCAACTGGGATGATTCCGCGAAAGCGCTCAGCATCTCGCTCACGCAGACCCAGACGATCAACGCCATGAATCCCGCCTTTGCAATCACCTTGCCGGTGCACGTCCGGTTCACTGATGGGTCATCCCGATGGCTCTCGATCGACATGGACGCGAGAGCCGCCCGCGGTGTGTTCCCGCTTACCGAAAAACCGGCGGGGATCTCGCTCGACCCTCACATGACCATCATCGCGGCGGTGAACCTGAAGAAAGACCTGGCGTGGTGGCTCGACGAGGTCGAGTTCGGCCCCACCTTTGCCGCTCGGATACAGGCCGCCGAATATCTCTCGGCACATGAGCACAACGCCGCACGAGAAACGCTCCTCCGAGTGGCCGCGGACCAACAGGCCGATTCGACCTTGCGGAACGCCGCGTTGAAGGGCGCAACGCTCTCGGTCGCCGGTCGATAGAATCTTGCTCCTGTTTATCTCGCACTACATGGAAGGAACAACTCGGATGAATCGCATCGAGGCGGCGATGTTGTGTCTGATCGGTTTGATCAGCCCGGCGATGGGCGCGTGGGACTCCGACTGCTGGTGCGGCAAACCGCACTCTCGCTACGGTCAGACGGCGGGCACAGGGGGCGATTCGGGTCGCGCGAAAGCACAGTTTCCGCCCCACCTGACCGCCGATTACAAGCACATCAGGATCGAACTCACGATCCCCGATATGAACACGCCCCGACTGACCGGATCGGCGACAGTGACGTTCGCCCCGATCGCCGGCCCCTTGAATGAACTCACACTCGACGCTAAGGCGATGGATGTCTTGAGCGTCACCCATAACACACGAAAGGCCGAGTTTACACACGATGGCCGGAAACTCATCGTCCGATTCGACCCCGCCCTCCCCCGGGGTGAGGCCGCCGACATCATGATCGCGTACGAACTGAACGATCCGCCGCTGGGGCTTGTCTGGTCGCCCGCGACGAGGCTTCGGCCCGATGTTCCCGCTCAGCTGCACACCCAGGGCCAGCCCGAGACAAACAGTTACTGGTTCCCGTGCCACGATTTTCCCAATGACAAACTGACCAGTGAAGTGATCGTCACTCTCCCCGCCGGGTACACCGTCATCAGCAACGGGAAGTTGAAGGACAAGAGCAAGTCGGTGGCGAGCGCCGAGGTCGACGGCGTGAACCGTCTTGTCGCTTATGAGAGATGGCACTATTCGCAAGACAAGCCCCACGCGTCGTACCTCGTGAGTCTGGTCGCGGGAAAGTTCGATATCGTTGACCTTGGCACCCGCGTTCTCCCGATGCCCGTCTATGCGCCGCTGGGACGCGGCGGCGATGTGAAAGGCACCTACGGACGCACCCCCGCCATGGTCGCCTTTTTCGCGCATCGCCTGAGCGAGCCATACCCGTGGGACAAGTACGGGCAGGTGCTGGTCGCCGACTTCGGCGCCGGCGGGATGGAGAACACCAGCATCACCACGATGTACGACGGCGCGATCGTGGCGAAGGAAGATCTGGACGATACGGACTTTGAAGGGCTGATCAGCCACGAACTCGCGCACCAGTGGTTCGGCGACCTCACGACGTGCAACTCCTGGGAGCACATCTGGCTCAACGAAGGTTTCGCCACATTCCTCACCGCGCTCTGGTTCGAGCACGGGCGCGGCCCCGGGGAGTACGAGAAAACCATCCGTGGTTATTTCGACGGCATCATCGCCAACGACCGACCGGAGGCGCCCGCCGTTGTCGGCATGGTGAGCAATATCTATACCCATCCGTGGGAAACTTTCCGAAGGCCCGCCAATCCCTACGGAAAAGGCGCCTCGATCCTCCACATGCTGCGACGACGCCTCGGTGATGAGGTTTTCTTTCGCGCCGTTGCCGCCTTCATCGACAGGCACAAGTTCGACACGGTGGAAACCATCGACCTCCGCAACGCGCTCGAAGCGGAGAGCGGAGACAGTCTGGAGCAGTTCTTTGCGCAGTGGTGCTACCGCCCCGGTGTGCCTCAACTCGACATGAGGTTCGCGTGGGACAATGGGCATCTGATGGTCACCGCCGTGCAGAAGCAGCCCATCAACGGGGACAACCCAGCCTTCGAGTTCGACCTGCCGCTGGCGATCAAGGCAAAGGGAAACTCTGATCTTCAATGGCTGACACTGCAGGTTCGTGGGCGCGAGACCCAAACCTCGTTCTCGCTCTCCGCCGAGCCGGAGTTTATTGCAGCCGATCCCCGACAGGAGGTTCTGGCGGGATTGGAGGTCTCGCAGCCCGTCGAATCATGGTTGACACAACTTTCACAAGGTCCGACACTCTGGTCCCGAGTGCAGGCGGTGAGAGGTTTGAAATGCGACGCGAGCGTGCGAAGCGCGGATGTGCTCCGCCGACTCGTGCTCGATCGTTCGCAAGCCCCGTGGATCCGCGCGGAGGCTGTCCGAACGCTCTCCGCTCGCAGGGCGGAGAACGACATCCGATCGTTGGCGACCGCGGCGAGTGATCACTGGGAAGTTCGGCTCGCGATCGTGGAGGCGCTTCCTTCGCTCTGTCGCGACGAGAAGGGCTTGCCGACACCCGCCTTCGATCATGTCGAGCGCATCCTGCGGGATCGCGCGGTACGCGATTCGAGCGTCAAGGTCCGAGCCGCGGCCTTGCGCGCACTGGGTCAGATCAAGAGTGAATCGTCGAAAGACCTGTATCTCTCCGCTCTCGAGGAAAAGTCGCAGGACGATTCGATCAGGCTCGCCGCCCTCGATGCGATCGTGTCAACGAATCAGGCCGATGCGCTCAACACCGCCATCAGAATCTCCGGTCCGTCGTACGACAGCCGCACAAGGGCCGCCGCGGCGGGCGCGATCGCGCGGGCCGCAGCGCATGATCCCGATGCGGCCCTGGAATCCCTTGTGGCTCTCCTCTCCGACCGAAGCGGACGTGTCAAGCGCGGCGCGGGCGATGCGCTGGTGCAACTCAAGGATCGGCGTGCCTTGCCCGCCTTAGAAGCCCTGGCCGCGGACCAGCGCTCTCAGGAACTTGCATGGCAGGCGTCGGAATGGGTCAGAGCGCTGAACGCCATCGGCACACCCGCGACCCCGTAGTTTACTTCGACGTCGGCGGCCGGCCCGCCGGGTCGGGTACAGACTCGCTCGATGCCCGCGGCGGATCCGGGATGCGCTTGAAGCGATATCCGCCTTCGGTCGCTCCCCAGACCTGCTTGCCGTCCTTGTCCATTCCCCGGTCCCATGTAACAAGGCCGGAGTCATCGGCGAGCACGGACGCGGTCGCGTACGCGGCACCGCCGCGTTCCGATGCGCACGCCTTGCCGGTCGTCCCGCCTTCCCATACACGCGTCGATATACGGGCAAGTTCGACCGCGCAACCTTCCTTGAGCACGAGATCATGAGGCCGGAGCGCTTCGAGAAGGGCGGCCTTGACCTTTGACTCACCAGCGCCGGCGTAAACGAGCGGGTCCCCAGGCAGTTGATACACCTCGCTGCGGGCCTTGCCGTCGGCGGTGATCGTGACGTGATAAACCCGCTGTCGGTAGGGCTTGTCCGTATTGGTCGCGGCGGCTTGCTCGACATACAACCAGACACCGTCCGTTCGATCCGCCCAGATCCGCACCATCCTCAGGCGGATGTCGAGGTAATGTTCCGGATCCTTGACGTGCTGCTCGGCGCTGGAGAAGGTGCCGGTCAGGAGGCTTGATATTTCTTTCAGGAGTGCTTCTTTGTCCGGTCGCGCCGATTTGTCCGGTTCGGAGATCGCTTCCCGAGGACCGGGCGCGGGAGTGGGCGGCTGCGCGAGAGGCTGTCCCTCGAATGACGCTAGGACCAGCAGAATAAGTACGGGACACATCATCGGCTCCTGTGGTGCAGGAAGGGTAACATGCGGGCACGACATGAGCACCCACGCCGAGCACCAATTTCCAACAGGCTGCGATCTGATCGTGGAGAAGGGCGTGTGCACCGCGCTCTTCGCATTCGACATCGCCTACTCCATCAATCTCGACCGCGCCGAGCGGGCGGCCGCATCCGCGTGCGACGATGCCCAGCGCGATGTGCTCCGTCATACCCGCAAAACGCCTTCATGGTTCGGGTATCGCCCCGCGCCGCTGCGCACCGTACGCCGCGGCACACCGATCAGGGTGGGCGACCACGAAACCGATGCGGTCGTCACGGCAACCCTGTATGACTTCGGCGCAATCTCGGTCGCGTACACAATCCCGATCATGGGAGACACCGCAACTCTGAAGGCGCTGAGCCTCGCCCTGGACGGACACGCGGGGCTTGCGGCGGACGCGGGGGGCCACGCGCGCTCCATGATGAATCTGCTGGGGTCCGCGGCTGCACGCCCATCGATCTCGCCGCACTCCGAGGACTTCGTGATCTTTCACGTTGAGAAGTTCACGCCTTCGCTCAACGAGTCCGTGAGAGCATCAGGGCCGTTGGCGCTGGAGTCCTGGCGGCGAGTCCTGGCGGCGGTGCTGCGGGCCGAAGCGTCGCCCCTGTCACAGGATGAGGTGGACTACACCCTGTCCACGCTGGTGAGCTACGGCGATTCCGACGCGGCGATCGTGGATTGGAACGCAGCGGTTCTTTTCGGGTCGGACATGGAGGACGTCCTGGCGGTGCTGGAGTTCGCCAATGTCGAGCTGCTCGAGATGCGTCTTCTTGATGACGAACTTGATCGGGCATTGGAGCGAGCGCACCGGGCCACGACAGCGCACGCGGGTGTTCTTTTTTCGCGCCGGGGCGAAGCCCGACTCCGCGACATCGCCGCCCTCCAGGTCGACTCGGCGCTCCTCTTCGAGGGGGTCAACAACACGCTCAAAATGCTCGGGGATCAGTACCTGGCGAGGGTCTACAAGGCCGCGGTCGGACGTTTCCACCTTCCGGACTGGGACGCGAGCATTCTACGAAAACTCGGCACGCTCGACAGCATCTATGAAAAACTCAACGACCGTCGCGCGACCCGTCGGATGGAAGTTCTTGAGTGGATCATCATTCTGCTGATCGCCTTCGAGGTGGCCGCTTCCTGGGTCTGGCCCGCGATCTGGGGAACGAAGTGAATCCGCTATTTTCGGAAGCATCCGAAGCATCCACGATAGATGCCGAGGTAACTCCCCGCGTGCCGGGCTGGAACCAAACGCAGGCCTGACCTACAATCAAGACCCGGCGGAGAACCGTTGGGTAGATTACATCAGGCACTTTTTCTTGGAGCAATCGACGGTATGGCCCACGATCCCCTCGACACGGTCATCGGCGTGACGGATTCCGGCAAACGCGACAGCGCGGCCTCGGCGAAGTTTCACGCGGCTGGTCTGAAGTTGGAAGCGAGCGGCGATCGGGTCGGCGCGATCGCGGAGTTCCGCAAGGCCGCCAACGCGGACCCGGCGAACTTCGACACGCTCTTCAAACTCGCGTACAACCTTGATCTGGTGGGCGAAGAGGACGAGGCATTGGCCCTCTACGAACGGTGCTGTCAGGCACAGCCGGCCAGGGTGAATGCCCTGATGAATCTCGCGGTTCTCTACGAGGATCGCGGCGACTACGCCGGCGCCGAGCGATGCCTCCGCCAGATCCTGGATACACGGCCCAACCACCTCCGGGCCCGCCTCTTCATCAAGGATGTGCAGGCCAGCCGGGAGAGCACTCCGATCGAAGAGCAGGATCGGGACGTGTTCAAGCGCAAGGCGATCCTCGACACCCCCGTCACGGACTTTGAACTCACGGTGCGTGCCCGCACATGCCTCAAGAAGATGAACATCCGGACGTTGGGCGATCTGCTCCGCATCACAGAGGCCGAACTGCTGAGTTACAAGAACTTCGGCGAGAACTCTCTCACCGAGATCAAGAAGATGCTCGCGAACAAGGGGATGCGGCTCGGTCAGGGATTGGAAGATGCCCACCGACAGGCACGCAAGGCCCTTATGGAGCAGTACAAAGGCTCCGGCAAGGAAGCCGTGTTTGCCAAGCCCATCTCCGAGCTCAACCTCTCCGTGCGAGCCCGCAAAGCCGTTCAGTTGCTCAACTGCCAGACCCTGGGCGACCTCGCGGCCCATACCGAGGCGGAACTCATGGGCATCAAGAACTTCGGCGCGACTTCACTGAAGGAAGTCAAGGAACGACTGGTGGAGTACGGATTGGGGCTTCGAACGATCGACGCCTGATCGCGATGTTCTCACGCTCCGAAGTACGCACGATCCAAACGCGGGCGAGTGCCCGCCTTTGTTGCGTGACTGGTTGACTCGATGAGTCGGAGCGGTCGTGCGCCAGTCCGCCACCGCGCCCCCAACAGGGAAACGAATATCCATTCAAGAAATGGACGGTTCGAGCAACCCCCGATTCACTCAATCTTCGTATTCGTCATCAGCCTCAGATTCCGCGGAGGAACCCTCACCCGCTGCGGATGCGCCGCGGCGAGCGTGTTCACTCACCGTGTCGTAACAACTGGCCAGCAGACCCACAAGCGGAAAAGCGGCTCCGGTGAAAGGGCTTTGCCCCAGGCGTCGGAGTATGGGGTGGCTCACCGGGGGCGGCGTGAGCGGCAGGTCCACCATTTCCAACCCGGCCCCGGCATCCCAGAACTGCTCGATGCACTCCTCGATCGGCCTGGCCGGCGCATCGGCCACCCCGGCGATGCGCTGGGTATACACCGGAGTCAGTCCATGGACCGCGCCTGCGATGACTCGCTGTTGCCGTAAACGTTCGATGAGTTCGGCTCCCTCCATGCCCCGCATCTGAAACATCAGGAAGGGTTCGGACGAGAGCCTCGCCGCCATCAGGTAGGCCGTGCAGCAGACGTGCTTGCACCAACGCCCGGCGACAGGGCCGCTCGGAGCCGCGCCGCCGGGTTCAGCGTTCTCGGTTCGCCACTCAAAGCACGTACACTGATGCTTCACTTCACCGGCCTCGACCGGAAAAAGCCGCAAACCCAACGGTGCGAATACATCCTCGATATTCGGGGGCAACTCCCCCGAGAGGAGTTTTGCCGCGTAGAGCGCCCCATCGGCCATCGTCGCAACGACTTTGTCCCACATCTCGTGCGAGATCGAATCCAGTGCGATGGTCACGGCGTAAGGCCGATCCGCTCGCCCCTGCACCGCGGCCTCGACTTTTCCGGGCAGGTACACGATGCGTTTGGTCTGGCCGCCTCGGGCGTACTCGTCAAGGCCCTCGACGCGGCGCTGTCCCTCCGCCGCCTGCTCCACCAGACGCAGCCATCGCTGCGCGGGCCAGGCGGTCTCGGGTGCGATCTCCCCAGTGGGAATCTTGATGCCGCCGCGGACTTTCCGTGGCCGGAGCAAGGGTGGCCTCACCGTCGGGCGTCGCATACCCGCCACAGGAAGATTCGCAGGAGACTGCTGTGCCGGCGCGGTCGATGAGGGCGGCGTGGAGGTCTGGGGTGTTGGTGTCGGTGAGTCTGCCAAGCATGGATTCTAGGGAATGCCCATGCCGCGGGAAAGCGAGCCGCACAAACCTCCAGGGTGTCTCCACAACAAGATGCCGATGCAAGAAGCACTCCTTGAACGGCGTCGGAAAGACCCTGAATCGATGGATGCCTTCTGATCTTAACTTGTGTATTCGATCATTCTCGGCGCGTAGCATCATCCGTGACGGCGACACACGGTCAGGATGAAATAAAACCTCCAAAGGTGCCGCACGACGCGGTCGGGGTCGTACTCTTCGGCGGTTCGTTCGACCCCCCGCACGCCTGGCACACGAAAATAGCCAAGGCGGCGAGGGACGCGGTCTTCGGACCAGACGGCTGGATTCTCTTCGTCCCCACCGCCCAAAGCCCGTTGAAGACACTCGGGCCGGTGGCATCTTCCTCGGATCGCGCGGCGATGATCGGGTTGGCCGCCGCGAACATAACGAACTCGGCCGTGTGGCTTGACGAGATCGACCGCGCGGACTCGTACGGGCATCCGAGTTACACGATCGAAACGGTGGAACGTCTCCGTCGGGTGCATCCCGGCCTCGCACTTCGGCTGCTCATCGGCATGGACCAGGCCGAGCAGTTTCACAGGTGGCACAGATACCGCGAACTGCTGAAACTCGCGGAGCCGGTGGTCGTGTACCGTGGACATATGCACCAGCGAGAGCGCGTTCGAGCGGCCCTGGCCGCGACCGGTGCCTGGACGAGCGCGGAGTTGAAGGCGTGGGAAAATCGCCTCGTGCCGTGTGAAGTCTCGGCGGTGTCATCGACATGGGTTCGTCAGGCGGTTGCAGATCCTCGGACGGATCAGGAAACGCTGAGGAATCTTGTCAGTTCCTCGGTGCTTGCCTACATCCGAAAGAACGGGCTGTACGGTGCGTGCGCGACCCAGTCATGAGCAGCCCGGAGACACGGGAGCGTTCACTACGCCGCCTCACGCCGTTCCTGCGGGTATTCCTTCATCCCGGCGACACCGTCGCGAGTAACAAGGAAGAAATCCGGAGAAATGGGATAGGGCAACCTGCGGAAATCATGCATGACACGCTCCCGGAGTCGCTCGATGAACGGAGCGGGTCGGGGTGAGAGCGCGACAAACATGTCCCTCGCGGGTGTGGCGACGAGGAAATCGCCGCCGAGTTGGGGGGCCAGCCTTTCAAACAAGCCTCCCAGCAGCAGCCTGGCCGCGTCATAGCCGTCGTGCTGGCTGATAATCGCGGCCTTCCCGCCCTCCTTGCTCTCGACGAGTTGCACCTCCAGGTCGGGGGCGTACTCGTTGAGATTGTTCCGGGCGATCTCTTCCATCTCTTCGACCGAGAGGTTCCACCTCAGTTGCTGCTCGGTGGTGATGCTCACCGTCATGTGGGGGAGGTCGGTGACGAACACGATAACGGTGTCGTTGACGAACGGCACGTGTGCCACCTGCTCCCGGGAGAGGTGCTCGAAGATGCTCTCGGGCTGGATGCGGGGCATGATCCGCGCTCGGGCAAAGTCGAGCGACATCGTCATCAACTGAACCGCGTCTCCGGTAAACAGTTGCTCAAGATAGTGCTCGACGATCTCCGTGCCCCGGGCCGGTTCGTGGCTCACCATCCGGTACAGATTCTCCAGATCAAGCCGACGGCCGTTCACCAGCAGTTCACGCGGCCCGACGAGGTCCACCGCGTACTCGGGCTGCAACCGACGCAGCAGGTTGGCGACGGATTCCGCAAACGCTTCCGGCTCACGAGGCATGACGCCCATCTGATCCACTCCCGTTCCGTGGGACTACGCGGCGCGCCCAGCCTGTCCGGTGCACGCCCACGATCCGACATCCCTGACGCGCGGGGCCGGGCGAACGCCCGACAGACTCGCCCCGCGCCACCTCCATCGACTTCCGATACGCGGCCCCACAGAGTCAGTTCTGCATTTCCGGGGTCATCGCGGGAAGGATCGTCACAGACGAATCGACCGGGAATGCCGAACCCCATCGTTCATCGGGTGTAAAGGTTGCGCATCCTGGAGCATCGGGAGGTTACCCTAAATTCGTTCTGAGCCGGAACATCGATCCCGGATCGGAAGCGTTCCGAGACAGTAAGCGAGTCCGACAGCGTCCCAGAATCCCAGAGTTGGAACACTCTGTTCAGGCGCAGATTTCAGCAGACTGTTGACCCGCAGACGCCGGATCAAGTTCCCGCCTCATCATGCACCTTACCTGCGTGCGTGCCCGCATGCACGTGGGATCTCACCTCGAAAACAAGCCGCTGTCGATCAGGCACCCCCGCACGCGATGATCCATCCGCTTTCCGGACTCAGTTTCCGACAAGATTCCCAAACAAGCCTGAGCCACGGAACCGAATGGCTGTTGACCATGACCGTGCCTCATTGCTCCGACAGATGGTCATGGTGCGGGCAGCGCGAGCGCTCTACACTTGCCACCCGGCGAATGTGAGGTTGAGGCCCGCCGGCGATCATGCTCGTTCTACCCCTTCCCGTTCCGGCCAACCTCACTTCCACCGGCAGCCCATATGACTTCAACTCCCGAGAGCGTCACGCCCAATCTTCCCCCCTCCGCCACCGGCTTCTCGCCCGAACTCCAGGCGGAGATTGATGCGGCGATGGCCCAGATCGATAGGGATGCCGACGCTGAAGATGCTCGAAAAGCCGCTGCTCCCAAACACGACCCTCGCCCTCAGGTAGCGGCATCAGTTCGGCCAGCGGGCACCCGGGGGCCACGCGTGGTCACCGCGGGACGCGAGCATCGCACCGGGACCATCGTCTCCGTCGGCCCGACGGATATCTTCCTCGAGTTCGGCCCCAAGGAGTTGGGCGTTCTCCCCCGAATCCAGTTCAAGGAAGATGAACTGCCCAAGACCGGTGACTCGCTCGAGGTAGTGATCGATAAGTTCGAGGCGTCCGAGAGCCTGTTTCTCTGTTCCCGGCCCGGCGCGATCCAGAAGGCGGCGTGGGAGGGTCTGGAACCGGGTCAGGTCGTCGAAGCCCGGGTGAAGGCTGTCAGCAAAGGCGGGCTGGAGTGTGAACTGGCCGACCACGCCGCGTTCATGCCCGCCAGCCAGGTGGCCATCGAGCGCGTGCCCGACTTGTCGGTCTATGTCGGCGAGAAACTCAAGTGCAAGGTGGTGCGAGTCGAACGCATCGGCCGCGGAAACATCATCCTGAGCAGGCGCGACGTCCTCGATGAGGAGCGACGCGAGTCAGCGAAGAAACTCAAGGACACGTTGGCGATCGATCAGACCATCGAGGGTGTGGTTCGCAAAGTCATGCCCTTTGGTGCGTTTGTCGATCTCGGCGGGGTCGACGGCTTGATTCATATCTCCGACCTGACCTACGACCGGATCAACTTCGGCGAGAAGGCGGTCGAGAAGTACGTGAAAGAGGGTCAGCGCGTCAGCGTACGCATTCTGAAAATCGACTGGGAGAACGACCGCATCTCGCTCGGTTTCAAGCAGGTGCAGGGTGATCCGTTCGCCTCCGCCACTGAGAAAATCGCCGAGAGCGCGGAACTGAACGGCAAGGTGACCAAGATCACCGAGTTCGGCGCCTTCGTCGAGATCGGCCCGGGCGTGGAGGGCCTTGTGCACATCTCCGAACTCGACCACAAAAGAGTGGTCAAGGTCGAAGATGTGGTGAAAGTCGATGAAGTGGTACGCGTCAAGGTGCTCAAGATCGACCCCGACAACCGAAGGATTTCTCTCTCGATCAAGGCCCTCAAGCCTCTCCCCGAACTCTCGATCGGCGGCGCCGGAGGCACCGGACCTGGCAAGGGAGGCAAGGGAAAGAGGGGCGAAGTGGGCCGCTCCGCAGAAGAAATCCTCAAGGAGACCCCGGCCCTCCGCCGCATGAGGGAGAAGAACCGCAAGATGCAGTTCAAGGGCGGCCTGATGTAATCGCTTCTCTCCCCCGCGGCGGGAACGTTTATCATGCCACCCCCTCTCAAGCCTTTCATCGGCATCGACCTCGGCGGGACCAACATGCAGGTTGGCCTGGTTTCCCCCGACTTCAGGCTCCTCGCCCACGCCAAGCGCAAGACCAGGGCCGATGAAGGTACCACGGCCATCATCGATCGGATGGTCGAGGCCGTGGACGAGGCCTGCGCACAGGCGAAGATCCCGCTCAACGACATCGGCGGCATCGGTATCGGCGCGCCCGGCGCCGTGGACCCGAGGAAGGGCGTCGTGCTGGTGGCGGTCAATCTTCGATGGAACGATCTGCCGCTGGCTGATGTTCTTTCCAAGCGTCTGAAGACGCCGGTCTTTCTCGACAACGATGTCAATGTCGCCGTCTACGGCGAGAACAAACTCGGCGCCGGCAGAAACTGCGACAATCTGCTGGGAGTCTGGGTCGGGACCGGCATCGGCGGCGGCCTCATCCTGAACGGGAAGTTGTATTACGGTCATTTCCTGACCGCCGGAGAGATCGGCCACACGATCCTCCACGCCCACCACCCGCGCGGCAGCCGATCGCTGGAGCACAACTGCTCACGCACCGCCGTGGTGGACCGACTTGTCCGGCTCATCAGGGCCAACAACAAGACCCTTCTCACCGAGGAACTCCGCGAGAAAAGCGGCGGCGAGGAACTCGACTTCGGCAAAGTCAAGTCCAAGATGCTCGCCCGTTATTACAGGGGCGGCGAAACGGAGGACGATCTGGTCATCGAAGTGCTCGACCGTGCCGCCGAGGACCTCGCCGTCATGATCGCCAACTTCGTGACCGTCCTCAGTCTCCCGCGAGTCGTCCTTGGGGGTGGGCTGATCGAGGCCGTGGACAAGCCCTTTGTTGATCGCATCGAACGCAACGTGCGCCAACTTGCCTTTCCCGAGGTGTGCAAGTCGGTGCAGGTCGTGCCCAGCAAACTCAAGGATGCGGCGGGCATTCTCGGCGCGGCCATGATCGCCATGGAACGGTCTGTTCCAGCTGAGCCCAAGCCGTAAGCGACGCCTCCCAACCCGGCGACACCGTCCTTCCCCGTACATACCGTCCTCCATGAATCTGCTGCTTCTGGCTGCGTCGCTCCTCCTCCCGCCGCACGAGGCGGTCGAGGAGGCCCGCCTTTTCCAGACGATCCGCTCGCTTCCCATCAAGCGGTCTCCCCTGCCCGATGATGAGCATCGCATCGGCCTCAACCGCGCACTGACGCTGCTCACCGATGAACTCCGTTCGCTCGGCCACGCGCCGCGACTTCAGGATTTCGTGTGGACCTTCCCGCTGCGTCGCCTCAACGCACCCGGAACGACCGACACGAACACCCCACCCCCCGACCCCGCCGACGCGACGTTCACCAACATCATTGTGGACTTGCCCGGCCGGGATTCCCCGCACGAAGTGATCCTGGTCAGCGCCCACTACGACGCCGTTCCTCACTGCCCCGGCGCTGATGATGACGGCACAGGCGTCGCCGCGGTGATGGAGCTCGCCCGCGTGCTGAAGAATCGGCCGACTCGCCGCACCATCCGACTCGTGCTCTTCACGCTCGAGGAAGCCGGCCTCATCGGCTCCAACCACTATGTCACAGACTGGGTCAAGCAATCAAAGCTGCCGGGCCCGGACAACCAGCCGCGCGAACGGATCATCGGCATGATCAGCCTGGAGATGCTCGGCTACTTCAGCGACGAACCAGACAGTCAGAAAAGCCCGATCCCAAAGCTCGAAGGAGTCTTCGATCCTCCCACCATCGGAGACTCCATCTGCATCGTCGGCATCGCCAGGCACCAGTCCTTCAGCGGACCGCTCGCCAAAGCCATGAAGTCGGCTGCCCCCGATCTCAAAATCACACTGGTCGACTTCTTGCCAGTGCCCGTGCCCGACATGACTCGTTCCGATCACCGCCCGTTTCTCATGGCCGGGCTTCCTGGGGTGATGATCACCGACACCGCCAACTTCCGCAACCCCCACTACCACAGGCCGACCGACACGATCGATACCCTCGATCCCCGAAGGTTCACGCTCGTTGTTCGGGCCGTTGCTGGATCGGTGTACGAACTCGCCGGGCCGCTCGCCGATCCCGCCGTGATCCATCCGAAACCGAGCGAGCAGCCATGATCGGTCATGAGGGCGCGGCGTTTCGTGCATTCCGATGCGCCCGCCGCAACGCCCACCGTACTTCGTGTGTACACTCCCTTCCCGCTACTCCCCACTGGGGTCGGATCCGTAGCGGGTTGCCTTTCCCCCGGGGCCGACGGGGCAGATCTGCGAGTTGGTTGATGAATCTACTGGACATTCTTTCCCCCGCCTGCATCATCGCGCCACTCACCGCTCAAAGCAAGAAGGGCGTGATTGACGAACTTGTTGATGTTCTGGCCCGCGCCGGCAAGGTCGGTGATTCCAAACCCCTCAAAGAGGCAGTTTGGACCCGCGAGCAGACCCGCACGACCGGCATCGGGCACGGATTGGCGATCCCTCACGGCAAATGCGCCGGCATGACCAGCCTCGCTATGGCGATCGGCCGCCCGCCAACTCCCATGGATTTCGAGGCGATCGACGGCCAGCCGGTCAAACTCGTCGTGCTCCTCGCCAGCCCCCCCGACCGCACGAGCGACCATATCCAAGCCTTGGCTCGCATCAGTCGCCTGATGATGATGGATGAGTTCCGCGAGCGGATCTACGCCGCGACAACGCCCGATGCAATTTTCGACCTTCTGAAAAGCCAGGAGAAACCTGCGTGAGCCTCTCCGCGGCGGCCAACGCCGCGCCGGATGCGGCTTCCTCGGCGATCGAACGGTTCCTAACGCAGCACCTCGAAGGGCTGAGTTTCGATCGTTCCGAACCACTCGCCCGTGCGCTCCGATACGCGACCCTCGGAGGGGGTAAGCGTCTGCGTCCGCTCCTGGCTTGGCGCGCCTGCGAGGCCTGCGGAGGCGACGGATCGGATGCTCTCCCAGCGGGCTGCGCTGTGGAGTTTGTGCACGCCTTCAGCCTGGTTCATGATGACCTACCAGCGCTCGACAACGACGACCTTCGCCGGGGTCGCCCCACGCTGCACAAACACGCCGGCGAAGCCATGGCCATCCTCGCTGGCGATCAACTCCTTATCGAATCGTTCCTGTGTCTTTCCCATTCCGGCACCCTCGACGATACCCAGCGTATCGCACTGTGCCGAGAACTGGCCGTGGCGGCGAGTCGGATGGTCAGTGGACAGGTCTACGACACACTCGGCGGCCTGCCCGAAGGCCTCACCCCTTCTCAGCAACTGCGCCTGATCCACAGCAATAAAACCGGAGCCTTGATCGCCGCGGCGTGCCGCATGGGGGCGATGAGCCGCCGAGGTGGGCTCGATTCGGCCGGGTTGGAGACCATCGGACGCTTCGGTGATCTCGTTGGTCTGATTTTCCAGATTGTTGACGATCTCCTCGACGTAACGCAGACCACAGAGCACACGGGGAAACGCACGGGCAAGGACTCCGGAGCGGGCAAACTCACGTTCCCTGGAGTGCTGGGAATCGATGCGTCAAGAGCCGAGGTCGCCCGACTGAGCAACGAGGCGCTCGAAGCGATCGAACACCTGGGACCTCAGGCCGCATCCCTCAGAGCGCTGTGTGTGCAGATGTCCGAACGAACGAACTGACTCCCGCGCTCGTACAGCACGGACGCGACGATTTGTCTCAATCCGATCTTCAGTCGATAGTCAGGATTCACCTTTCTCGTGTGGTCATCACCACGTCCGATACTACAATTACCGCCCCGATCGTTCTACGAACTTCGGCACCGCCGGACCTGTTCACTGCGTAATATTGAAGACATTTCAGAGGATTCTGAAAACTCAGGATACAACTCCGAAGGACTCGACCCGGCATGACTTTGCTCCCGACCATCCGCACTCCTCACGATCTGCGCCGCCTCTCCCCGGAGCAGTTGCCAATCCTGGCGCAGGAAATCCGCGATGCAATCTGCGGACAGGTGGCGCTCTCCGGCGGGCACCTGGCGCCAAATCTGGGTGTTGTTGAACTGTCGATCGCCCTCCATTACGTCTTTGATTTTTCGTTCGATCGGCTTCTCTTCGATGTGGGGCACCAGTGCTATCCCCACAAACTTCTGACCGGACGGCTTGCGCTGTTGCCCGGCCTTCGTACTCGGGCGGGCATGGCCGGGTTTCCCGAGCCGCGTGAGAGCGAATATGACCTCTTCAGCGTCGGTCATGCCGGAACGGGCATTTCGACCGCGGTGGGAATGGCCCGAGGCGATGTTCTCACCAAGGAGGCCTTCGATCCCAGGACAAACCCGGCGGGGAGGCGGATCGTGACGCTCATCGGCGATGCCTCGATCGTCAACGGCGTGGCGATGGAGGGCTTGAACAACGCGGGCACGCTGAAACGCCAGTTCCTTGTGGTGCTCAACGACAACGGCATGTCGATCAGCAAACCCCAGGGTGCACTCGCCCATTATTTTGATAAGGTGCGCCTCTCGCACGTGTACGCGGATATCAAGAAGTCCGCGAAGGAAGCGCTGGCCCAACTCCCCGGTGGCGCCCATATCAAGGATGCACTCCACCGGGCCACCGAGGCCACCAAGGCCGCGGTCGGAGACGGAAACTGGTTCGAGCACTTCGGCCTTCTCACGGTCGGCCCCTTCGATGGGCATGATCTCCCGGGCCTCATCAGCGTGCTGCGGGAAGCCCGCGATATCGAACGCCCGATGGTGCTCCACGTCAAGACGATCAAAGGAAAGGGGTACGGTTTTTCCGAGGCCGACAGCAGCCGATTCCACTCTCCGTCTCCCTTCAAGGTCGAGGGCGGTCTGACGGACGAGGGATGCCGAGTCGAGGTCAAGAGCGAGGGCAGGAGTTTCACTTCCGCATTCGGAGAGGCGCTCGTGAACCTCATGGAACGAGACCCGAAGGTCGTCGCGTGCACCGCCGCCATGCCCGACGGCACGGGCCTCAACAAGGTGCTTCCCCGTTTTCCGGATCGCGCGTGGGACGTGGGCATCTGCGAAAGCCATGCCCTCGACATGATGGCCGGCCTTGCCAAGACCGGGTACAAGCCCTTCTTCGCGGTCTATTCCACGTTCCTCCAGAGGGCCTTCGATCAGGCGTTTCAGGAAGCATCGCTCCAGGGCCTTCCGGTTCGTCTCTGCCTCGACCGAGCCGGGTTGGTCGGGGGCGATGGAGCTGTCCATCACGGCTTCTGCGATGTCTCTCTTCTGCGCGTGCTCCCGGGAGCCGCGATCACCGCGGCGATCGACGAACCGAGTCTCATCGCGGCGCTCGAGTTCATGCGTACGTACGAGTCCGGTCTGTCCAGCGTGCGTTACCCGCGTGACAACGTGATCGAGCGTTTCAAGGACTGCCCGCCTTTCGTGCTCGGCAAGGCGAGGCTTCTCTCTCCTCCCCTCGACGATGAAACACCCGACGCCGCGGTCCTGGCCTTCGGCACACCCGCCTTCACCGCGCTGAGTGCCGCCGAGTCGTTGCGCACGCACATGCGTATCGCCGTCTACGACGCCCGTTTCGCCAAACCACTTGACCTTCCCCTGATCCGCCATCTCCTGTCGAGCCGGGTTCCGATCATCACCATCGAGGACCACGGACTGATCGGCGGATTTGGTGCAGCGGTGCTCGAAGCCGCTCAGGAAATGGGCCTAGATACCTCTCTCATCACCCGGCTGGGCCTGCCCGACCGTTGGATCTACCAGGATTCCCGCTCGAAGCAACTCGCCGAAGTCGGCCTCGACGAGAGCGGCATCGCCTCCGCCCTACGTGCTGTCTGCATGTCGCACGCAGAAAAACAAGTCCTCCTGAAGTGACGGAACACGGGCCGATCGACATCGTGTGTTTCGGCGACGAATCGCCCGTACGGTCAAGACCGCTCTACTCTCCCAATCACAGTTGCGCCACATGGGCCGCTCTGCCCTCCTGATCATCAACCCCGACAAGCCCGAGGCCGCCAAGGCCGCGGCGGAAGTTCGTGCTGTCGCGTCGAAGTTCGGGACCATTCTCGATGAAATCCCGGCCTCCAACGCCCCGCCGCCCCGGGCGGCCGCCCGCGCCGATCTCCTTGTCGTCTTCGGAGGTGACGGAACACTCCTCGGACAGGCTCGCCGCATGAGCTCGCTTGGTGTGCCGATGCTGGGAGTCAACCTCGGCCGCCTGGGATTCCTCGCGGAGTTCGACACCGAGAGTCTGATCGCGCAGGCATCGAGCATCTTCGGGGATGCCCAACTGCCGATCCGAGAGTTCGGTTCGATCCGTGTCGAACTCTTCACCGCTCACGGGGACAGGCCCTCCTTCACGGGCATGGCGATCAACGAAGCCCTGGTCACCGCGGGGCCGCCGTATCGCCTGATTACGATTTCTCTCGCCATCGACCAATGCGCCGGGCCGACGATTCATGGGGACGGCATCATCGTCTCCACACCCCTCGGATCCACCGCGTACAACCTCTCCGCGGGTGGGCCGATCTGCGCCCCGGAGGTCGATGCGTTCGTCATCACGCCCCTCGCCGCCCAGTCCCTGGCCTTTCGCCCCGTGGTCATCGGTGGCGGCAGCAACATCGAACTCCGGCTTGACAAGGTCAACACCGATGAGAGCGGACCCGGCACATCGCTCGTGCTCGACGGTCAGACCCACGTGCCGGTCTCGGCGGGCGATCGCGTACGGATCCGCAAGGACAGCCCCATGCTCCGGTTCGTGCGCAACCCCGCCACGGACTACTGGGCACGCCTCTTGGCCAAACTCAACTGGGCGGCTGCGCCCAAACTCGCCCGCGAATCCTGAACCGGTCTCACGCCGCATCACGGGGAATCGTGAGGCGGAACGCCGCACCTTCGCCGCCCGGCAGGTACTCCAGAGTCCCTCCCAGTTCACGTGCCAGTCCCCTGGCCAGCGCCAGCCCGAGGCCCAGACCCGGGATCGCCCCGTGGCCGTGCCGCTCTCCACGCACAAAGGGCCGAAAGAGCCGCGCGGCATCGCCGGCGTCGATCCCCGCCCCGTGGTCTTGCACCGTGATGGTGATGTCGTGTTCTGCCGATTCAATTCGGAGATGAACACGCCGGTCCTCGGCTTCGGCCCCGTACTTGCAGGCGTTGTCCACGAGGTTGGAAATGATCCGCTCCACCATCGCGGTATCGGTGGTCAGCGGCCGCGGGTCATCGGCATCACCCTCCACCACGAGCGTCATTCCAGAAAGGTCGCAGCGTGCCCTCAAGGACCGAACCTGCGTCTCGAGCAGTTCCGGAACCGTGGTCGTGACGGGCGCTCGAACTGTTCTTTTGCCCGAGAGTCTCGCGTAATCCAGCACGCTCTCCACGATCCGTGCCAACCGGAGCGACTCGTTCCGCAGCGTGTTGAAGTATCCTTTCTGCGCTTCCGTATCCTTGATCATGCCGTCGGCGAGCATCTGAGAATAGAGACAGAAGGTGGTGAGCGGTGTGCGCAACTCGTGCGTCACGGCGGACACGAAGCGTCCGCGCCGTTCCGCCAGTTCGATGGATGCCCGCAGCACCAGGCCCGTGACGATCAGGGCCATCAGCACAAGAACCCACGTCACGGCGATCACCGTTCGGGCGGCGGACCAGCCCGCGGAAGGAGCCTCACCGACCGGGGGCACGATCAGTTGCGCAGGGATCGCCGCCAGCGCCCGCGCCAGACCCGCATCATCCGAGCCGAGCGGAATCACCATGGGACGAAGACTTGTGCCGGGGAGAATATCGCGGGCGGAGGCGACCAGCATCACGCGCAGCGCGGGCCAATCCAGCCAGAATCCCTGCCGGATCGTGCGTTCCCCCACGTTCACCTCCCGCACGAAGATCAACTCCGGCTCGGAACCCGGGATATCGATCCACTTCGCCACGAACGAACCCTGCGTCACGCTGGGACCGATCGTTTCATCCTCATCCCGTTCCGGAACCGGGATCGAGAGAACTCGCCCTGCGGCAGGCGATGGAACCGGTATCGCGGGATCACGCGCCTGGTGGGTCGGCTCGCCGTCGTGCGGCGACTTTTCATCCGTGATGGTTGACCCGGCTGCGGGAGACTCTTTCAAAGGTATCAGGTGAGACTCCGACGCATGCCCGCCCGTTCTTTTCTTTGCAGCCGCTTGCTTGAAAGCGTCTTCTCCTTTCTCGTTCGCCCTCTCGCGTGCACCCGGCTCGCCCCGGGGCTCCGCACCGGTAATCTGGGGCACGATGTTCCTGTACTTCGTTTCCCCGATGTTTCTGGCGAGGTCGGTGACCGCTTGTCGTGCCTGGTAATCGCTCTGCCACACCTGCTGGCCTTCCGGCATCTGGGCCGACTGGAGCGGCTCACCCACGCCTTTGTCGCGCAGGTTTGCTTCCAACGGCGGCAAGTCATTCCTGTCCGGATCGGCACGAGCTGAACCCCCGATGGGCCCCTTCGTCGAACCGGCCGTGCCGTGGAGCAGGGTCCTCAGCCGTGCCATTCGCTGTTCCGCCGTCGCGACGCTGTACGTCGTGATGTACGCATCGCCCGCGAGGGCAAGATCCTCTCCCGCGGGCATCTGCGGAGAGGTGAGTATGCCCCCGTCCTCCTGAAAGTACAGGTGGACGAACGGATCCGGCGTTCGCATGAGCGAACTGGGCACGAGAACAGTGCGGCTGTCCGAGGCACCATCCGCGAACATGGTGTCGGCGGGGTAGAAAGACTGATACTCGAAGTAGGGCCGCGCCGCTTCGCGCGCGATGATCGGCGTCAGAGTCGAGTCCATCCTCCAGAGCACGAGCCGGATGGACTCCTGCAGACGGGCCTCACGGCGGGCCGCGAGGCCCGTCTGCAGGCCGCGTGTTCGAGCCGTTCCAGCCGGAGCGTATGGAACGTCACCCAAGCCAGTCCGCCCAGCACAGCCAGACAACAGGCCACGAAGCCGAAGACTGTCCATCGCCACCTCACGCCGTCCCGCCTTCCTCAATATCCTCCGCCAGCATGTAGCCTTTGCCCCGAACGGTGATGATGACCGCCGGGCTGGACGGATCGTCCCGCAGCAGCTCGCGCAGTCTCGCGATGGTCATGTCCACCGTGCGGGTGTGCATGCCCCTCGGGTCAAGCCCCCAGACGCGGCTCAGGAGTTCTTCACGCGTGATGATCCGTCCGCGGTTTCGCACCAGATAGCCCAGGGTCTGGGCTTCACGCTCCGAAAGCACGCAGCGCAGCCCGTCCTCGTGCGTCACTTCCTGCCGGTCCAGGTCGATGGACCGGCCCGAGACCACAGCCTTGCCGGTGTTCCGCGGACGCTCGGGAAGCCGACGAAGCACCGCCTCGACGCGGGCCAGGAGCTCGGACGCGGAAAAGGGCTTGACGACATAGTCATCCGCACCCTCCCTCAGGCCTCGCACACGATCCTGCTCCTCACCCTTGGCCGTGAGCATGATGACCGGCAGGCCCGGCCGCGCGTTGCGCAACTCGCGCAGCACGGCCATGCCGTCCAGCCGGGGCATGAGTATGTCGAGCAGGACAAGGTCGACTTCGGTCGTCAAGGCCGCATCCAACCCCGACCTGCCGTCGGCCGCCTCCACGGTGTCGTAGTTGCTGAAACGTAGCGCATCGCACAACCCGCGCCGGATCGCGCTGTCATCTTCCACAACCAACACCCGGGCGATCGCCATGTTGAAGACTCCGTTTGCCGGGCAACAGTATCGGCACTCCGCGGCCGTGCACCCACCGCCGGGCCGCGAGCTACCCGCCCATTACGGCTGCCGCACCAAGACGCACTTGTTGCCCACCAGCAGGAGCAGATCGCCTCCCTGGGCCAGCAGCGCGAGACGGTTCTCTCGTTTCAACTGCTCGGCCAGGGTCATGTACGCCTCGGTGCCGAACTCGACCGTCTCGTCTGGAGCTTCGCTCTCCCGATCCAGGAGTCGCCCGTCAACCCAGCGGTTCTTCCTTTGGTAGAGCGTCCGATCGCCGACCTGGAGCACGTTCCGGACCGTGACAGTGTTCATCCTGTCGTCCAACCAGGACTGCCTCCCGGGCGGTGGTGGTTCCGCCGTCGCCGTCACCTCTTTGCCTTGACCACCGCCCGCGGCCTGCAAGAGCTTCAGATTGGCTTCCTGATTGACCGCCGCGATGCCCGTGCGGGCGTTGGCGATGCGATCACGGACCTGCTCTTCCACCCTGCCCCGGATCACCGGAGCATTATCGGCGCGGAAGTCCGTGGTCTCGACCGCCAGGAATGCCGTGTACTCGGTCAAGACTCCGTAACGCACGGACAGCCGAACGATCTCGTCGGTCAGTTCCTTCATCCGCGCACCGGTCGTGCCGCCCGATGCACCCGCCTGGCGAACCTCGTCGAGCAAAGTCGCGATCCTGCGGCTGGCCCACATACGAGGGACGTAGTCGTGGCGTGTGCCGGCCGACCGCGGATCAAAGCGGATATCGCACGCTCTCCCGACACCGCCGACTTCTCCCCGGATGCGGAGTGTGAGGGGGGCATCGCCGATGTAAGCACCGCACAGCAGCACCTGATCACCTTCAAAGAAATCGGGGAGATCCGCGGGCATCACGTCCCGGATTCGACGCGTGGTGATCGACCCGTCCGCGTCCAGCACGGTCAGTGTCGGCGCTGTCATCACCGGCCCTGAAAGCCCACGGAACACGCGTGAGACCTTGACCTCCACATCTTCCGACGGCAGGACAAAGGTGCTCATCGCCCTCGACTGCGCCGACAGCGCGGTCAGGAGCGGCGTGTTCACGTCGAACCCGACACCGAAGGAGAAGATGCGCCGGCCGCTGGTGTTCGCCGCTTTCAACGCGCTGCGCAACCTCCCCTCGTCCCGCTCGCCGATCGTGGGCAGACCATCGGTCAGGAACAGGACCAGCGGCAGCATCCCCGCCGTCGGCTCGGGCCGCAGGGCCTCGAGCAGCGCATCGTGGATGTTCGTGCCCCCTTCCGCCCGCATCGCCGCGATGTACTCCTTGGCTTCTTTGGCGGTCTGCGCCGTCTTGAGTACCGGCGCCTGCGCGTAACTCCGCACTGAATCCGAATAGTCGATGATGTTGAATGCCTCTCCCTCTCGCAGCCCCTCGATCACCTGCTCCGCCGCGGCCTGGGCCTGCCTGAGTTTTTCACCCCTCATCGAGCCGGAGCGATCAAAGACGATCACGACTTCCCGAGCGCGGGGTGTCTCATCCGGGGGTCTGTTGGGCACGCCCCCCAGCACCATGAAATACCCGCCGCCCGTCTGGCTGATCTCCGCATCGGGGTAGGCCATCACGGTAAAAGCCGGTTCGGCGTTGGATTCCTGCTTGACGAGGTACGCGAGGCGGATGGTTCCCACCGCCGAGCCGATGCCCGAGATTCGACCACGCGCCTTGTTCGACTGGTGATCCGTGATGTTCAGTGAATGCGTCGGTGAATAGACGGTCACCAGTTGCGCCTTGGAGCGTACTTCAAACTCCACGTTCCAAGCGCACGCGGGGTCGGCGAAGGAGTTGCTCCGCGGAAGGATGTACTCCACGCGTCCCCCATCGGACGTCAGGACCTGCTCGAGCGTCAGACGGAGTTTCTGCGTCCCGCCCGGCGGGATCGGGAAGACACTGGTTCGGATCAGATTCATGCCGATGAACTCCACGAGCGCGGGGTCCCGGGCCTGCCGAACGATCTCGTCATAGATCCGCCGAGCCTCATCCTTCGTGAGCAGTTTGGCCGTCGGCTCGGGCCCTACACCGTCGTACTGGACCGCGCGAACGGTCACGCCGTCCTGCACGGGAAAGACCAGCACCGCCTCCTGACCTGTGGCGCTCGGGTTCTGCAAAGTCAGTTCAAGGACCGTCGTGGCCACCTGGTCGATAATCTCGATTCGTGCGTCGACCGTTGGCAACCGCACAACGGGACCTCGCGGCGACATCACCGGGCGTCGGTGATGGCTCGGCCAGATCCATTGACCCGGGTGATCGGGGTGAGAAACGCCCGATGAAGGCTGCGCGAATAAAGGCACCGCGAGGGTGCACACGGCGAGGCAGGCAGCAACGATCGGGTGTTTCATCGGGCAACTCCTTCACAAGCGGTATCACAGGTTCGGTTCTTCC
>ERZ761603.131-NODE-131-length-65313-cov-42.760183_pt1 | contig 65313 bp, 53 predicted proteins | sample MGYA00511879_ERZ761603 | MGnify/ENA primary metagenome ERZ761603 (study PRJEB28899, sample SAMN02850040) | bioreactor sludge metagenome | biome: EBPR Sludge; feature: EBPR Bioreactor; material: flocular biomat | place: Australia: Thorneside Wastwater Treatment...
GTGTGCTCTTCCGATCTGGGGGCGGGCTGCTGGCGGCGGCGTCGCTGCTTGGGGTTCGGCGGAGCGGGCGCGGGGAATGAAAAACGCCCCGCGGGGCGGGGCGTTGTGCGTGATGGCGGATGCGGAGTCGGGTGGCTTAGGCCTTGCGGCCGAGGAGCCAGCCGACGATGGCGGCGAGGAGGGTGAAGCCTCCGAAGGCGCCGACGATGATCATCATGTTCTCGCCGAGGAGTTTGAGGAGGAAGCCGGAGGAGCCGGTGATGGCGAGGAGGACGGCGAAGGCGGTGCAGCCGAGCGCGACGAGGACGCCCAGGGCGAGCCCGCCGACGAGGCCCGAGCCGGGGCCGTCGTAGGGCTCGGCGTAGGCGGCCATGAGGGGTGACATGCCGGCGTCTGCGCCGGCGGAGGGGGACTCGAAGAGAGCGCCGCCGCCGACGGCGGCCTCACCGGCATCGACACCGGGGGCGGACTGGTCGGCCGAGCCGCTGCTGCTGTAGACGTTTTCGAGGCTGGTGACGCCGAGCGCGGTCTCGTCGATTTCGCGGGTGAGGTCGAGGAGGCCCGAGCCGCTCTTGCCGGGGTCTTGGGAGAGGATGGAGGGAGAGTTGGTGATGCGGGTGACGGCGGAGGGGTCGGCGTCGTCGGTGCCGTCGGCCTCGAAGATGCTGATGCCGGTCTGTTCCTTGTTGTCGACGTTGAGTGCGGCGGCGGAGCCGGAGGAAGCGAGGGTGAGAGGTTCGAGTTCGCCGGAGTCGGAGGCGAGTGGGATGACGTCGTCGCCGCCGCGGGCAAGGAGATCGACCTGCTCGACCTTGAACATGATGCGGTCGCGGTCGCGGAACACTTCGAGTTCACGCCGGTCGCCCATGGCCCGGACTTCGTCGGCGCTCTTGCCGAGCTTTTGGGCGGCTTCTTCCAGCGAGTAGAACATCTTGGCCATGACGATCTCCGATCTTCGGACGAGATTTGTTCGGGTACGGACCCCGCCGGCGAGCTGCGCCGGGAGGGACAAACTAGCGGCAAAGAGGCCCGACGGCAAGCGGGCGACGAAGACGGTTCGATGGTATGGGGGCAGAGGTTGCGTGGTCCCCGGGGAGTGCGAGGGGCGGGAACGTGGGCCCGGGGGGTTGGCGCGGGGTTCTAGCAGCCGGCTTCGAAGGCGGTGACGAAGGCGTCGAAGTCGAAGAAGTCGACGAAGCCGTCCTGGTCGAAATCGGCGGAGGAGCCCGGGGGGCAGGGGTCTCCCTCGAAGCAGGCGACGAAGGCGTCAAAGTCGAAGAAGTCGACGAAGCCGTCCTGGTCGAAATCGGCGGGGCAGGGAGGGTGGAGGGCGGCGTCGAGGGCGAAGGAGCAGCCGTCGGCGAGGGAGGAGCCCGGGAAGAGCGAGATGTTGGCGGCGGCGAAGGCGACGAGGGTGTAGTCGCCGGCGGGGAGGAGGGAGTGGAGCGAGATGGGCTGGGGGCTCTGGGCGTCGCGGATGAAGGAGACTTGTCCGGCAGCACCCTGGAGGAGGAGCTGGGCCTTGGAGACCTGGCCCAACGTGAGCGTGGCGTCGAGGGTGATCCAGGTTGGTGAGGCGAGGCGGAAGGAGATGAAGAAGGAGGACGAGGATTGGGCGTTGCCGGGGTCGCCCGAAGCACGCTGGCCCGAGGCGGAGGCGGCGCCGGAGGCGATGAAGTGCGAGGGTGAGACGGAAGAGGATTGCGAGGCCGAGGCGGTGGTGGAGGTGGTGCCCGAGGTGGCGTGGACGGAGAGGGGCGTGGGCGAGAAGGGGGCGAAGGGTGAGGAGGGGGTGGCGGCGTCGGCGTGGGTGGCGGAGCCGGCGGAGGCGGTGGCGGAGAGACGACGAACGTCCGAGAGCAGGGTTGCCTGGGCGTGTGCGGCGTTGGCGGCCGCGAGAGCGGCAACGGCGACGAGCCAGGGATGGGCCGGCGTAGACGACATAAACGGATCAGAGGGAACATATCCCCTGCGGGTGGGGATGCCAGCCGCGGGGCGCGGAATCAGGGAGAAGGGTGGGAGTGAAGGTCCGAGAGGCTGGGATCAGGTGGGGCCGCAGGGCGTCTCGAAGGCGCTGATGAAGGCGACGTAGTCGAAGAAGTCGAGGAAGAAGTCGCCGTTGAAGTCGCCGGCGAATGTGCCGGATTCGAAGGCGTTGAGGAAGCCGGCGAGGTCGGTCTCGTCGACGATGCCGTCGTTGTTGAAGTCGGCGTCGCAGCGGCGAGAGCCGTTGGCGATGAGTGTGGCTTCCTGGGAGAGGCCTGCGAGCCCGCTGGAAACGGTCTGGTTGAGGATGAGGTTGGCGGTCTGACCCGGGGGGAGGATGGTGGGGAGGGGGAGGGGCTGATTCTCGATGGCGGGGATGAGGGCGAGAAGTTCAGGGGGGAGAGGCTGGGACTGATCGAAAGCCCAGGAGATCTGGATGGCGGGGATGCCCAGATCGATCTCGCCGACAAGAGGGAGCAGGGCGGGGATGGGGGGAAGTGGTGCCGGGTTGCCGAGCAGGTCGCCCTCGATGGAGAAGAGGACGGGGACGGCGGCGGCGAAGGAGTAGCGGAGTTGGCCGAGCGGGGTGAGGACCGCGGGGGCGATGGGGGCGAGCTGTTCGGCGGTCAGTGTGGTGATGGCGATCTCGCCGAGGGGGATTCGGATGGGGATGTTGCCGGGGAAGAGGGAGTTGGGGGCAAAGGTGCGGAAGGTGTCGTAGATGAAGCCCGCGGAGAGAGTGGAGGTGAGCTGCCCGCCGCCGAGCAGGTCGACGTTGAGCGCGGAAACGTTGAGGAGGAGCGTGTCGGCGTCGACGTCGACCCGGAAGCGGCCGGAGGGTCGGGTGACGCTGTTGCCTTCGGCGGCGAGGTTGATGGAGGTGGGGATGGGCTGGTTGCCCGACCCGCCGAAGAGACCGGGGCGAGTGAGCGTGCCGGTGGGGTTGGATGCGGCGTCGTAATTCCCGATGAGCGAGCCCGTGAAATCAAGAGAAAGCAGGGGGCTTGTGCGCACGCTGGAGAGCTCTGGGTTGAAGAGGAAGATGTAGCTGTCGACGGCCAGGGCGCTGTGGGCGAAAGAGGCGGCGAGCACGATGGGCGAAATCAGACGCATGCAAACTCCTCCGTGGTGGTCACGCGAACGTGAGCCCGAGAGCGTACACGGTGGTTTGATGGCGTTGAAGAGAATCCTGAGGTGGATGGGGGTGCCGCGGGAGAGTCAGCGGGGCGGGCACGACGGGAAAAACAATAAAGCCCACGACTCACCCGGAGGGTTCATCGTGGGCTTTGGGGGTGGGGGCTGACTTGTTGGAGTAAGCATACTCGTTTCTGTTCGCCTGTCCAGCGATTTCCCGTGTCGGAGGGGGTGGAATGTCAAAATTCTTGACCGGAATACCCCAATATGGTTATTTGATGGGGAGCGATTGGCGGTCTTGCGGGGCTGCTGCGGAGTCGGGGTTGGGCGGCCGAGATTTGCGGGAGAGGGGTTTGGGGGGTCGGCGGGGTTCGGCGTGGGTGTCGGCGTGGAGCGCATCGGCGTGCGGTGTGGGACGGTGAGCACGACGTCGGGATGGTGGCGAGACGAGCGCGGGCGAGGTGGAGACGTGAGGACGTGGTGGGTGTGGAAGACGGCGCGGGTTGGAGCGAGTCGGGCGAGGCGAGAGGTTGGTGGTTTGTGCGATGGGGGTGAGGAAGAGGTGATGTGGGGGGAGGGGCGATGGGGGGCTTGCTTGGAAGTGCGGGGTCGATATTGTTTTTGTGGTCGGCGCGAGTGACGCGTCGGGTCGGGCAGATCGGGCGGCGGCATGCCGCGCACCTGCCGGAGCACATGCGGAGCGTCGAACACCGATTTCTCGACGCGTGAGCGCGGCGGTCCGAACGGAGCAGATCCGCGGCGAGCGCGCAGAGGAACACTGTTCGAGATGGCCACGATCACCAATGCGTCGTCGGTTTCGCAGGCGGCGAACCAGGGATTGTCCTCCGGGGTGTGGACGGTTCACGACTCTGAGCGTCTGTATGGGATCCGCGAGTGGGGCGCGGGGTACATCGGCGTGAACGAGGAGGGGCATCTGACGGTGATGCCGGAGCGAGACGCGAAGCGGTCGATCGATCTGCACGAGGTGCTGGAGGGTTTGCGTGATCGGGAGATCTCGACGCCGGTGATCATCCGGTTTCGGGATCTGCTGAAGCACAGGCTGATGGACATCCGCAACGCGTTCGACGCGGCGATCGCGGAGCATCAGTTCACGGGCGAGTACTGCTGTGTGTATCCGATCAAGGTGAACCAGCAGAGGCAGTTGTGCGAGGAAGTGCGGGACATCGGGCGGGAGCTTGGGTTCGGGCTGGAGGCGGGGAGCAAGCCGGAGTTGCTGGCGGTGCTGGGGCTGACGGAGGCGGCGCCGGCGATGCCGATCGTGTGCAACGGGTTCAAGGACTCGGAGTTCATCGAGACGGTGATCCTGGCGACGAAGCTTGGTCGGCACATCATCCCGGTGGTGGAGCGGTTCAGCGATCTGGAGTGGATCGTTCACCATGCGAAGAAGTACAACGTGAGGCCGAGGATCGGTGTGCGGGCCAAGCCCAGCGCGCAGGGAACGGGGCGGTGGGAGAGTTCGGGGGGTATGCGGAGCAAGTTCGGGCTGACGGTGACGGAGCTGCTGCACGCGGTGGAGTATCTGAAGCAGCACGGGATGCTGGATTGCCTGCGGATGATCCACTTCCATATCGGGAGCCAGGTGGGCGAGATCCGGAGCATCAAGGCTGCGGTGAACGAGCTTGCGCACATCTATTGCGAGTTGAAGGAGCTGGGGGCGGGGCTTGACACGATCGACGTGGGCGGGGGAATGGGGATCGATTATGACGGGTCGATGAGCAACAGCTCGTCGAGCGTGAATTACACGGTCGCGGAGTACGCGCGTGACATCGTGTACCGGGTGAAGAGCGTGTGCGACGCGGCGGGCTTTGCGCACCCGCGGATCATCTCGGAGAGCGGGCGGGCGATGGTGGCGCACAGCTCGCTCTTGATCGTGGACGTGCTGGGGAAGACGGACTTTCCGACGGAGCCGGATCTTGCGGGGTGCGAGGCGCTGATGGCGAAGGAGGGGGAGAAGCCTCAGCCGGTGCTGGAGTTGATCGATGCGTGGGAGGCGTTGTCGCAGCCTCGGGTGAATCTGGTGGAGGTGTACCACGACGCGGTGCAGGCGCGTGAAGAGGCGATGAGCCTGTTCAACCTTGGGTATCTGTCGTTGCCGATGCGAGCGGCGACGGAGCGGCTGTTCTGGTCGATCGGCCGGCGGATCCACGATCTGGCGGTGGCGAAGGGTGAGATGCCGGACGATCTGTCGGACCTGCCGCAGGTGCTGTCGGACATCTACTACGTGAACTTCTCGATTTTCCAGAGTCTGCCGGATCACTGGGCGATCGATCAGTTGTTCCCGATCTGCCCGATCCACCGGCTGAACGAGAAGCCGACGCGGCAGGGAATTCTGGCGGACATCACGTGCGACTCGGACGGGCAGGTGGACAAGTTCTGCGACAAGAAGACGGCGTGCAAGGCGACGCTGGACCTGCACGACCTGAAGCCCGGGACGGACCGGAAGCCCGAGCCGTATTACCTGGGGATTTTCCTGCTTGGGGCGTATCAGGAGGTGCTGGGCGACCTGCACAACCTGTACGGGGACACGCACGTGGTGCACGTGTCGTTCGATGATTCGCCGGGCGTGGGTGACTGGGACCTTGACGAGGTGGTGGAGGGTGACACGGTCAAGGAAGTGCTGAGTTACGTGCAGTACGACACGGAAGACCTGATCAAGGCGATGCGCAAGGACGTGGAGCGGTCGGTGAAGGCCGGTCGGATCAGCGTGCCGGAGGGTCAGAGCCTGCTCAAGTTCTACGACCAGGGGATGGAGGGGTACACGTACCTGGAGTAGCGCGAGCGGAGGGGGGATGGGAGTGGGCAAGGGTGTGGGGGGTCAGGCGCGCGGTTCCGGGCTGGAGCGGGGCGGCTGCTCGACTTCGTCGATGGTGGTCCGGCGGAGGGTGACCTCGCCGGCGGGGGTGTGGATGGTCTGCTGCTGAACGTCGGTGCGGACGATGGTCCGTCGGGCGGTGACGTCGGTTTTGGCGGCGTTGATGAGGATGCCGAAGAACTCCCCGAGGGATCGGGCGAGGGTTTTCTTGGCGGGTTTGGGCGCTGGGGCCGAGGGGTGTGCCTTGGGCGAGGACATTCTGGGGAATGGTAGCCGGGATGGGGGGAAGGCGTTCGGGTGATGCTCGGGGGAGGGAACGGCTATGCTGGGAGCCCATTGGGAGCCGATGGAAGAGCTTTCCTCATTTGAGCGGAGCGTGAGATGCTGGGCCGGATTTTCAAGGCGTACGACATTCGCGGGACCTACCCGGATCTTCTGAACGAGAATCTGGCGTGGCAGATCGGGTTTGGGACATCGAAGTACCTTCTGCAGGACGCGGCGGAGGCGGGTGAGACGTCGCCGATGATGCGGAACATCGTGGTGGGGCGGGACATGCGGACGCACAGCCCGTCGCTGTCCAAGGCGCTGATCCAGGGGATCCGGGATCAGGGCGGGGATGTGATCGACGTGGGGATGGTGGACACGTCGTTCATTTACTTTGCGGTGAATCATCTGGATTGCGCGGGCGGGGTGCAGGTGACGGCGAGCCACAACCCGCCGAACTACAACGGGTTCAAGATCAGCAAGCGGAAGGCCAAGCCGGTGGGTGAGACGAGCGGGCTGGCGGAGATCCGCAAGCACGCGGCGATGGTGGACAAGCAGACGTTGCAGCCGGCGAGCGGTCGGTTGGAATCGCGGGATTTGTGGAAGGCGTACGCGGAGCACGTGCGGTCGTTCCTGAAGGTGCCGGCGGGGAAGAAGTTGAAGGTGGTGATCGACGCGAGCAACGGGATGGCGGGGACGATGATCCCGAAGGTGTTCGGGAAGGAGTCGCCGATCGGAGCGGCGTCGGGGATCGAGATCATCCCGATTCACTTTGAGAACAACAAGGGTGCGTTTGTTCACGAGCCGAACCCGCTGGTGGCGGCGAACATGAAGTGGACGCAGGAAGCGGTGGTGAAGCACAAGGCGGACGTTGGGTTCTGCTACGACGGGGACGCGGACCGGTGCTTTGCGGTGGACGAGAAGGGGCACATTGTCGGGTGCGACCACCTGACGGTGCTGATGGGGAAGTACTTCCTGAAGGATCACCCGGGGGCGAGCATCGCGTACGACCTTCGGAGCACGAAGGCGGTGGAGGAGGACCTGACGAAGGCGGGCGGGCGCGTGGTGCGGGGCAAAGTCGGGCACGTGAACATGAAGGCGGCGCTGGCGGACCAGGGGTGCGTGTTCGGCGGGGAGCTTTCGGGGCACTTCTACTTCCGGGAGAACTACAACGCCGACAGCGGGGCGATCGCGATGTCGGTGATTCTGTCGATCCTTGGTCAGAGCGGGAAGCACCTGTCGGAGCTGATCAAGCCGATCGCGCGGTACGCGCAGAGCGGGGAGATCAACTTCACGATCGAGGACAAGGACGGCGCGATGGCGGCGATCAAGAAGGAGTACGGTCCTGGGAGTTCGTTCGCGGGGAAGGTGGACGAGCTGGACGGGGTGACGGTTGATTGCTGGGCGAAGCACGGGTGGTGGGCGAACATCCGCAAGAGCAACACGGAGCCTCTGCTGAGGCTCAACGCGGAGGCGAAGGACAAGGCGACGCTGGACGCGGCGGTGGGGATGCTGACGCCGAGGCTTGGGCATCGGGTGGATCACTAAGGGTTGAGGGTGGCGGGTCGGGTGGTTTGGAAATGGCATGACGCTGCAGGAGTTTCTCAACCACTGGAATCTCGTGGAGAACCCGTTCCAGGGCGAGGAGGCCCGCACGGACCGGGTGTTTTCGCGGATGAACGGGCAGGGCGGGCCGACGCTGTCGTTGTCGGAGAAGCCGCCGAGCCTGGCGACGTACCACGCGGAGTTTGAGCGGGTGCTGGGCGATCTTCGCAGTCCGAGCTCGGCGGTGGTGTTCGGCGAGAAGGGGAGCGGGAAGACGGCGATGCGGCTGCAGATGGCGGCGCGGATCCGGGAGTACAACGCGGACAACCCGGACGCGAAGGTGCTGCTGGTGGCGCAGGACGACCTCAACACGATGCTGGCGCGGCTTCACGAGCGGTACGGGGGGAAGAACCCGCTCGACGCGTTCCAGAAGACGCGGCTGGTGGATCATCTGGATGCGGCGTTGCAGGTGATCGTGGGGCGGCTGACGGACGCGGCGCTGGGGGATCCGCAGCCCGAGACGACGCCGGAACAGATGGTGTCGATCGGGCCCGAGCCGAAGAAGCGGGTGAGGTCGCTGGACGTGTCGATCCGGCGGGACCTGCTGCTGCTGCAGGCGTTGTACGACCGTGCTGGCGGCGCGGAGATGCGGACCCGGCGGCTGAAGCGTCGGCTTGGGCTGCGCGGATCGGCGGCGGATGTGCTGGCGAGGGTGGGGCTGGTGTTGTATCCGCTGGCGGTGATCGCGTTCTTTGTGTGGGGGCAGCAGCAGACGGACCCGACGGTGCGGCAGAGCGAGTGGTTCAATTTCACGCTGCTGGGGTCGTCGGGGTTGTATGTGCTGCTGCTGCTGGCGTATCTGTCGAAGCACGTGCTGGCGGTGCGGCAGCTCGGGCGTCGGCTTCGTAAGCAGATCCCGACGGCGGGGCGCGGGTACCTGTCGTTTGCGCGGTCGCTGGCGCAGGTGGACGGTGATGTGCGTGGCGGGATCCCGGGCGGGGATGGGCCTGAGACGCGGTTTGCGATGTTTGAGCGGCTTCGTCGGGCGATGGGGCCGCTGGGGTACGCGGGGTTCGTGGTGGTGATCGATCGCGTGGATGAGCCGCCGCTGATCGCGGGTGACGTGGACCGGATGAAGGCGGTGGTGTGGCCGCTGCTGAACAACAGGCTTTTTCAGCAAGAGGGTGTGGGGTTCAAGGTGCTGCTGCCGGCGGAGCTTCGGCACGCGCTGTACAAGGAGTCGTCGGCGTTCTTTCAGGAGGCGCGGCTCGACAAGCTGGCGTTCGTGGACCGGCTGGGGTGGTCGGGGACGAGCCTGTACGACCTGTGCAACAGCCGCGTGCGTGCGTGCTCGCGGACGGCGGTGCTGGGGCTTGCCAATCCGGGGAGTTCGCTTTCGCTGATCGATTTTTTCGCGGAGGACGTGACGAAGCAGGACCTGGTGGAGGCGCTCGAGCAGATGCACCAGCCGCGGGATGCGTTCAAGCTGTTGTACCGGTGCGTCACGGAGCACTGCGCGGTGGCGCACGCGGACTTGAACCAGTGGCGGATCCCGCGGTTCGTGTTGGATGTGGTGCGGAAGCAGGAAGTGGACCGGGTGCAGGCGCTGTATCGCGGGATCAGGCCTGCTTAGCGGATGCGCTGGAGGCGGGCGTATTCGAGCACGAGCGTCTTGACGCCGACGCTTTCGAACTGGATGACGGCGCGGGCGTTGACGCCCTTGCTGACGCTGAGGACGCGGCCGGTGCCGAACTGCGGGTGGCGGACGAGTGCGCCGGCGGGGAGGTCGGCGCGTTCGCGGCCGGTGTCATCGACGGGCACGACGCGGCGGTCGGCCGCGGGCTTGGGCTCGGGGAGCGGGCGGCCTGACGGGGAACTCGCGGGCGAGTGGCGGTGTGGTGCGGGGCTGGTGGCGGGCGCCGAGGGGAGTGCGGCGCGCGTGCGTGAGCGGTCGCCGAAGTCGTCGCCTCGGACCCAGTCGGTGCCTTCGAGCCCGGCGAGGACGTCGGCCTGATCGGAGACGATGCGAACGTCCTCGGGGATTTCCTCGAGGAATCGGCTGGGGATGGTGCGTTCGGGCAGGCCTCGGGTGGTCCGGTAGCGGGCGCAGGAGAGGTGCAGGTGGTGCATCGCGCGGGTGATGCCGACGAAGCAGAGTCGGCGTTCTTCCTCGAGGGCGGGCTCGCTGGTGAGTGAGCGGGCGTGCGGGAGGAGGCCTTCTTCCATGCCGATGATGGCGACGGCGGGGAATTCGAGGCCTTTGGCGGCGTGGAGAGTCATGAGGGTGACGGCGCCCTGTTCGGGATCGACGCTGTCGGCGTCGGCGACGAGGGTGATGCTCTCGAGGAAGCCGCGGAGCATGGCGAGGAGTGGCGGAGTGTCGAGGTTGTCGAAGCCTTCGGCGGGTGATGGGAGCGAGGGGTCTCCCGCGGGGTCGTATTCGAGTTCGAAGCTGCGGGCTGAGCTGACGAGCTCGTCGAGGTTATCGACGCGCTGGGCGTCGGCGTCGGACTTGCTGGCGGCGGCCTGGGCCTGGTACATGGAGCGCAGGCCGCTTTCGACGATGATGCGTTCGACGAGTTGGGAGAGCGAGGCGGGGACCTGTGCGCCCATGAAGGTTCCGCCGCCGGTCCAGGACTCGACGAGCTCGACGAACTTCTTGATGGCGGAAGCTGCGCGCGGGGAGAGGCCCGCGGCTTCGGAGCAGTCGAGCATGGCTTCCCAGAGGGTCTGGTCGTTGGTGGAGGCGTTGAGCTTGAGGCGTTCGAGGGAGGCGGCGCCGATGCCGCGGGCTGGGGTATTGACGACGCGATCGAGTGAGACGTCGTCGGCGGGGTTGGCGACGAGCTTGAGGTAGGCGACGGCGGTGCGGACTTCTTCGCGGTCGTAGAAGGCGGTGCCGCGGGCGATGACGTAGGGGACGGCGGCGGAGCGGAGGGCATCTTCCATGACGCGTGAGAGGGAGTTGGCGCGGTAGAAGATGGCCATGTCCTTCCAGGCGAGCGGGTCGCAGCCGGGGAGTGAGCCGCTGTGGAGTGCGGCGAGCCAGTCGGCGATGATTCGGGCTTCGTGTTGTTCGTCGCGGGCGAGGACAAGGGTGAGGGGGTTTCCGCCGGGGCGGGAGGTGAAGAGGGGCTTGTCCTTGCGGCGGGTGTTGTTTTTGATGAGGACGTCGGCGGCGCGGAGGATTGGGGCGGTGGAGCGGAAGTTTTCGCCGAGCTTGATGACGCGTGCTTTGGGGTAGTGGGTTTCGAAGTCGAGGATGTTGGAGATGTCGGCGCCGCGCCAGCCGTAGATGGACTGGTCGGGGTCTCCGACGACGAAGATGTTCGGGCCGATCCCGGGGGCGTCGCCGGCGAGCATGCGGGCGAGCTCGAACTGGGCGCGGTTGGTGTCCTGGTACTCGTCGATCATGAGGTAGCGCCAACGGGCCTGGAGCTCGGCGCGGATGTCGGGCTTGTGGCGGAGCATGCGGACGCAGAGCCCGAGGAGGTCGTCGAAGTCGACAGTGTTGGCCTTGCGAAGGGCGCGTTCGTAGGCGGAGAAGATCTTGGCGATGGTGCGGGAGTGGAAGTCGGTGGCGGACTGGGAGAAGGCGTCGGCGTCGAGGAGGTCGTTCTTGGCGTTGCTGATGGCGGAGAGGACGCTGCGCGGCGGCCAGTTGCTGGTGGAGAGCTGGAGCTCGGCGACGGCCTTTTTGACGATGGCGAGCTGGTCGGAGTCGTCGAGGATGGTGAAGTCGCCCTTGATGTGGAGGACGTCGGTGGCGTGGTCGGCGTATCGGCGGAGGAGGCGGGCGCAGAGCGAGTGGAAGGTGGTGATGGTGAGGGAGCGGATGGCTCTCTCGGAGAGGATCAGGGGCGAGCCGTCGGGGAGGTCGATGCCTTTGGCGAGGAGGTGCGCGACGCGTTCGCGCATCTCACCGGCGGCCTTGTTGGTAAAGGTGACGGCGAGGATGGCCCAGGGAGGGACGCCTTGGCGGAGGAGGTGGGCGATGCGGCGTGTGAGGACGCGGGTCTTGCCCGAGCCGGCGGCGGCGAGCACGAGGATGGGGCCTTCGGTCGCGAGGGCGGCTTCACGCTGGGGGGGCGTGAGGTCGCGGAGCAGCGGGTCCGAGTGGGGGTCGTGGTGGGCGGAAGTGTGCGGGTCGTTGGGCATCCCGTGGCGAACATAGGCGCGTGCGGGTTAGTCGTCGCGCAGGGTGACGACCTGGTGGACGGCTTCGCCCGGGGCTCGGGCGAGCAGCGTGACGCCATCTGGGATCTGGGCGGCGACTTCGGCGACGACGTCGCCGGCCAGGGCGCGGCTGAAAGAGGTTCGGCGGCTCTTGCCCATGACGAGGGTGTCGCAGCCGAAGGTGACGGTGTAGTCGAGGATCTCGGCGGCGACCTCGGCGCTGGTGACGTAGATGGGGTAGACGGGGACGCCGGCGGATTTGGCGAGGAGAACGGCGGCGCCGAGGGCTTCCTGGGCGTCCGGGTCGGTCTCGATGCGGGGAACCTTGTTGGGCTCGACGTCCACGAGGCGGAGGGTGCGGACGAACATGACGAAGAGCGTGGCTTTGCGGGAGCGGGCGAGGTCGACGGCGTACTCGACCTGTTCGCGTCCACGGGCGGCGAGCATGATGCGCGGGCCGTCGGCGATGGGGGCCTTGGTGATGGCCTGGAGTTCGGCGAGCCAGCCGGAGGCGGGTTCGTCGACCCCGGGTGTGCCGGCGGCGGAGAGTTGCATGTACCAGCGGACGAGGAGGACGGCGACGATCATGCCGCCGGCGAAGAGGGCGGCCTGGTGCTTGTCGATGACGATGGTGATCTCGACGGCGAGCATGAAGAGCCCGATGGCCCAGAGGACGGCGCGTTCGAGGGGCTTGATGGGCAGATCGCGGTTGTAGGCGCAGCAGAGGACGTTGATGGTGATGGCGCCGACGACGCCGACGGCGTACATGTGGGCGAGGACGGGGACCTGCGTGCCGACGAAGAGAACGAGGAGGATGGGAGCGAGCACGGCGGCGACGAGGCCGAACCAGGGGACGCCGGAGTAGTTGAGGCGGGTGAACTTGGAGGGCAGCTCGCGGTCCTGGCCCATGGCGAAGAGGACGGAGACCATGGCCATGATGGCGGTGTTGGCGGCGGAGAGGAGGAGGAGCCCGAAGGCGATGCCGGAGGCTTTGCCGAAGAAGTAGCCGGCCTTTTCGCCCATCCAGTGCTGGCCGGACTCGATGGCGAGGACCTTGACGGCGACGTCGCGGTACTCCTGGATGGCGGGGTCGATGGCCTGCATGGCGCCGGCGTAGGTGGCGGAGCCGTCGGCGACTTTGGAGATCACTTCGGAGTAGTAGTGGGGGGTGTGGACGGGGACGAGGTGGGGGAGCCCGGAGATGGCGATCCCGAAGATCATGTTGAAGATGATGACTTCGATGAGAACGGGCCAGATGGTCTTCTTGGCGGTCTTGGCGACGGGCTCCTTCATGAGGCTGGTCATGTTGCTGACAGCCTCGACGCCCGAGAGAGCGAGCATGATGGCGACGAGGCTGTGCCAGCGGTCGCCCAGCCCGGTCTGACCCGGGGCGGACCATTGGAGGGTCTTGAGCCCTTCGGCGAAGAAGGGGAGGCACAGGACGCCGATGATGGCGGACATGCCCAGGGCGATGAGGGCGATGACGAGGGCGAGCTGGCCGGCGCGGCGAGCGCCGAACCAGTTGACGACGCCCAGAAGGATCATCGCGGTGATGGTGAGGCCCGGGACCCAGGCGTTGGGGGCGCCGAAGTAGTGGAAGGCTTCGACGGTGGAGAGCGTGGCGGTGACGATGTAGTCGCAGAGGAGGAGGGTGGCGCCGATGACGCTGAGTGTGACGTTGATGCGTCGTGCGGAGGCGTAGACGCCGCCGCCGTCGGGAAAGCAGCGGCAGATGACGGTGTAGGCCCAGGCGACGCAGACCATGACGACGGACATGGCGGCGAGGTAGAGGGCGGAGGAATGCCCGGTGTAGAAGAAGGCAAGACCCAGAACGTAGAGGCGGCTGGTGCCCCAGTCGCCGAAGAGGAGCGGCCCGGTGAACTGCCAGCCGAGGTTCCGAGGTCGCTTCTGATCGACGAGCATGCGTTGTGAGGGCCTGGACCCCCGACGCACGGGGGCTCTCTGCGAGTTGGGGCACTGTAGCAGGTGGTGGCGGGGAGGCGGTGGCGGGCGGGCGTGGCACCCGTTTGGGGAAATGCGCGGGAACGAGGGTGGCCCAACAATGGAGCCGGATGACCACCGAGACGACAACGCCCACGGGGTTGCTGCTGCTGGACAAACCGATCGGCCCAACGTCGATGCAGGCGTGTGCGGCGGTTCGGGCACGGCTGCGTCGCGGCGGGGCGCCCAAGCGGGTCAAGGTTGGGCACGGGGGCACTCTTGACCCGCTGGCGACGGGGCTCCTGGTGATTCTGGTGGGCAAGGCGACGCCTCTTTGCGCGGCGATCATGGCGGGCGAGAAGGAGTACGAGGCCGAGATTGATCTGAGCGGCATCAGCCCGACCGATGACGCGGAGGGGGAGGTGGGGGCGGTGGCGGTGGCGCGGATTCCGACGCGTGAGGATGTGGAGCGGGCGTGCGCGCGGTTTGTGGGGACGATTCAACAGACGCCGCCGGCGTACTCGGCGGTGCACGTCGGGGGTGTGCGGGCGTATCAGCTCGCGAGGCAGGGGCAGACGGAACGACTGGCGGCGGGGCTTGTGTCGAGGCCTGTGGAGATCCGAAAGATCGAGGCGCTGGCGTACGAATGGCCTCGGCTGCGGGTGCGTGTGGTGTGCGGGAAGGGGACGTACATCCGCGTGCTGGCGAGGGACCTTGGTGCGTCGATGGGTGTTGGCGGATATCTGACGGGGCTTCGCCGGACGCGGATCGGCGCGTTCGACGTCCGCGGGGCGTGCGGGATGGACACGCTGCCCGATGTGTTGACGCAGGCGGACCTGATGCCGATCCCGGCGATGGAAGGTGGTTCGATCAGGCCTGCCTGAGGATGGGCGTGGGCCTGAAGGTGCCTTCGAGGACGGGCTTGCTGTCGGCCTTGAACCAGGATTCGAGGATGCCGGCGTAGATGCTGCGGAAGTCGATCTTGTACTTGAGGTCGCCCTGATCGAGGTCGGTGAGGGAGGGGTGATCGCCGATGAGCCCGGGCTTGACCATGGGCCCGAAGAGGAACATGGGGGCGGCTGTGCCGTGGTCGGTGCCCTGGCTGGCGTTCTGTCTGACGCGGCGGCCGAACTCGGAGAAGCTCATGGTGAGGACGCGCGAGTCATTGCCCTGCTTCTTGAGGTCTTCGTAGAAGGCCTTGATGGAGTCGGCCCACTGGGTGAGGAGCTGGGCGTGCCTTCCCTGGGGGCCGCCCTGACCGGCGTGGGTGTCGAAACCGCCGTGGTTGACGTAATAGACGCGGGTCTTGAGCCCGGCGCGGATCATGCGGGCGACCATGGAGAGGTCGCGAGCGACGGCCGCGCCGGGGTAGGTGACCAGCGGCTGCTGGCGGACGGCGGCGCGGATCGTTTCGCTGGAGACCTGGGCGTCGAGGGCGGTGCGGAGGAGGAAGGCGGCGTTGCTCTCGGAGGCGACGCCTTCGGACTCGCCGCGGCGGTTCATGGCGTGATAGGGGTCGCGGAGGGAATCGTGGATGTCTTCGCCGGACCAGCGGAAGAGGTCGGCGGTCTCGAAGCTGACGGGTTTGGCGCTGCGGCCGGTCATGGCGAGGGGCGCGGTGCGGCCGATGGCGATGCCGGGCATGGAGTTGGTCGAGGCGTTGGGGGTGGAATCGGGCTTGCCGCTCTCGCCCTTGCCGTAGCCGCAGCATTCGGAGTCGATGTATCGGCCGATCCAACCGTCACCGGTGCCGGCGAGGTCGGCGGTCTGCCAGATGTCCATGCTCTTGAAGTGGGAGCGGTTGGGGTTGGGGTAGCCGACACCTTGTGCGATGGCGAGCATGCCGTTGTCGTACATGTCCTTGAGGGAGCGGAGGGCGGGGTGGAGCCCGACGCCGTCGGCCCCGGAGAGGCGGAGCGCGTCCCTGGCCTGGATGCCGATGCCCGGGCGGGCTTTGTAGTAGTCGTCCATGACGAAGGGGACGACGGTGTTGAGGCCGTCGTTGCCGCCGCCGAGCTGCACGACGACGAGGATGTGGTCGTCGGGGACGCCGGGGATGCTGGTGGTGCCGGCGGCGAGCATGCGTTGGACCATGGCCTCGGCGGACCCGCTGAGGAAGGCGGGGATGGAGGCGGCGGCGGAGCTGAGGACAAGCCCGTGGCGGAGGAAGAGCCGGCGGGAGTAGAAGTTGGCGTCGTGGTTCATGGCGTTGTTTCCTTGGCGATCAGCAGAGCTGGTACTCGGGCATGGCGGTGATGATGAGCAGGAGCCCGCGAAGGTGGTCGGGGCCCAACTGGTTGTCGTGCTTGCGGAGGAAGTCGAGCAGGGGCTCGCGGGTGTGGGCGGGGGCGCGGCCCAGCGTCAGCTTGAGGAGGTAGTCGGCGACGCGGGAGGGATCGCGGGCCGCGTCGGCATCGGTGTCGACCAGATCGGCGAGCAGGGGCATGGGGTCGTAGCGGTCGGTCTCGGCGCTGGGGTCGTATCCGACGGGGCGTTTGCCGGTGAGCAGGAACGCCATGATGTTCTGGCGGACGTAGAGGGTGCTGGTGTTGATCCAGGATCGGCCGCCGTCCCAGCCCTTGACGCTCGGGGGATAGAAGAGATTCTGTCCCATGAGATCGAGGGCGTCGTTCAAGATCGAGAGATCGCGGACGGGGGTTTCGAGGCTTCGGACCGCGCCGACGACGAGCTGAACCGGGCTCTTGATCTGTTCGTTGAGGAACGCGGGGCTGTAGAAGTGCTCGCTGAGGAAGAGCCGGCGCAGGAGCGGCTTGAGCTCGTACTTGGCGTTGAGCAGCGTCTGGGCGAGGTCGCGGATCGCGGAGCGGACCGAGGGATTGAGCGAGTTGTCTTCGGCGCGTTCGAGCGGGGGCAGTTCGCGGACGAAGGTGTGATAGAGCTTGCGAGCGATGAGCCTGGAGCAGGCGGGCTGCTCGAGGATGATGCGGACGAAGTCGTCGCCGTCGAACGAGCCGGTGCGGCCGAGGATCTTCTTTGAGCCTTCGTCGTGGTTGTTCTTCTGGAAGGAGAAGGCGTCGTCCTCGAAGGTGTAGCCGGTGAGGGCGCGGGCGCCTTCCTTGATGTCCTGCTCGGTGTAGTTGCCGATGCCCAGACTGAAGAGCTCCATGATCTCGCGGGCGAGGTTCTCGTTGGCGCGGCCCTTACGCGAGTCGTTGTTGTCGAGGTAGGCGATCATCGCCGGGTCGCGGATGATCCCGAAGAGGAGATTGGCGAAGTTGCCGGTGGCGTTGGACCTGAAGAGCTGATTCTGCAGGTACATGTGGTAGCTGTTCTCGATCGTGCGGTAGCTGGTGGCAAAGTGCCCGTGCCAGAAGAGGGTCATGCGCTCCTCGAGCGGGCGGGGCGTCTCGATCATGCGCTTGAGCCACCACTTTTGCATCTCGGCGACTTGTCCGCGGTCGAGACGTTCGCGACGCTGACGCTCCATCTGGAGGCGGGCGAGTGTGTCTTCGTCGCCCTTGCGGCGTGCGTCGGCGGCGGATCGGCGTTCCTCGGCCGTGGCCGGCCTCATGATGTCCTTGTCGAAGCGGTCGGAGGCGACGGGCTCGAACGACACCTGGTCGTAGTTGAGGAGATAGTCGACGGCGCGCTGCGGGCCCCACGAGGCGAGCGTCTGGATCTGTCGGCTTGTCCCGCCGAACCCGGCCCGCCAGAGCAAATGCCGAGCTTGGTCGAACCCGAACTTCTCGGGCGCGATGGGTGACATCGAGCCGAAGATGTTCAGGCCGGCACTGTCGCCGCCTGCGGCGGGTCGGCTCGCGTTCGAGCGTTCGGCTGGTTGCATCGGCATGTGAATCTCCGCACGCGGTGTGGGAACCCGACTGTCCATTGTGTCAAACGGAATTGGCGTCCAGGCATTGCATCGCAGGGCCGGGTTGCCGTGCCAAGACCCGATCGCCAGTATCTATCGGCGCGCCATGGATGCCAACACCCACTTCGTGTTCGTTGAGCGGGGCGATTCGATCGGCATCTGTTTGGACGTGGTGCGAGGAAGGGTGGTCGATAGGGGTTATCGGCGCGGGAATCGGCGGACGTGGACCGCGAGGAACGCCGCCCCGGCGAGCAGGAGCGCCCCATTGGCCTGGTGGGCCGTGCGGATCAGGGGCTTCCAGGGTTCGGTGGGTTGGATCGCGTGCAGTTGGTCGTGGGTCGGGACGGTGCGGTCCTTCTTGGGCGGGGCGGCGAGCAGCGCGGCCCAGCCGAGCGCGAACTGGAGGCAGATGACCACCAGAACGAACGTGCCCGCCTGGCGGATGGTGCGCGAGGCGGCGGAGGACTCGGTGAGCGGGCGCCACGCGGCGAGCATGCCGGCGAAGCACCCGAAGATCATGATGACGAATGAAAGCCCGATATGGCTGTAGAGCGCGTGGACGTGTCCGGCGTGGCGGTACATCGCGCCGAAGGTCAGTTGGAGGAAGAGCAGGTGGAGCAGCCCCGTCGCGAAGACCCTTCTGCGGCGGTCGCGTTCGTCGGGATCGGGGAGCGCCCCGCGATATGACTCGCTGAGATACGCCGCGAGGGCGGCGAGCATGGCGAAGACGATCTGTGCGAGCACGCCGTGCAGGATCGCCTTGCCGGTGCTTTGCTCGGTGACACGCAACCCGCCGAGGATTCCCTGGGCGCAGACGAGCACAAAGACGCCGACAGCCCAGAGCTTGACCCAGCCGCGAGGCTCGCGCAGGAGCGTGAGAATCATGAGCGCGAGCGTGGTCATGCCGACGAGCGTGCCGAAAAGGCGGTGGCTGTGCTCGAGGAAGACGTGCTGGTTGCTCGCCATGAGGCTGATGGGGTAGACGAACATGTTGCCGCCGTAGGTCCCGGGCCAATCGGGCACGGCGAGCCCGCTCTGGGTGCTGGTAGTGAGCCCGCCGAGCAGCAGCAGCGGCAGCGTGGCGGCGAGGGCGGTCCACCCGAGGCGAGCGAGCCATTCACGGTCGCTGAGCGGGTGTTCGTTCGAGCGGCGTCGAGCGGCGGCGCCGACGAGCCCTCCGATCGCGGCGGCGAGCACGCTGGCGAGGAAGTAGCCCGCGAGCATCATCGCCAGCGGAGGCGTTTCGTTGAGTGTTGGTGCGCCCTGGGCGATCATCCCCGCGCTGGGGTCGGCCTGCGGCACGAGCATCGAGCCGAATGACGCCAGGTTGACCGCGGAGGCCACGCCGCCGGCCGCCGCGGTGAGCAGCACCGCGCCGATGAGCGTTCGTCCGCGTGCCAGGCTCCATCCGGCGACAGCGGCGGCGAGGACTTGGAGGCCCAACAAAATGGGCCCGGAGACGGCGGGCTCGAAACCGACCGAGGGATGGTGCAGGACGACCCAGGCGCACCACATTGCAACAGCGATGGCGAAGCCCGAGGTGACGACGGGAACAAGTGCTGTGCGGGTATGGGCTTGCGCGTGGTGGTCGTTCATGATGCGGTCCTGCGGGCTGGGTTGAGCGTTCCACGAGGGAGCATGTACATGTTCAGACAATGATTGTTACTGCGGATGATACGCATTCTCAGTTGGCTTTCGGAAGGGTCGGCGCTTGACAGCATACGCCCAGAGCGGAGAAATTCCGGTCTGACAGCAACACATTCGTCGGCGAGATCAGGTAGTCTCCGGGTCCGTTGGGAATGTGTGGTGTCCGTGCGCGGTTATTGTGGGTTGGAGTGAGTTCGTGATTCCGGCTTGCTGCTGCGTTTGGGGGGGGTGTGGGAAGGGTGGTGGGGGGTCGGCGTGCGGTCACGCCGGCGAATGGTTCGAGAGTCTCTGATCGAGGAGGCCGGCGTGTCGGTGCTCTTTCCGAAGTGGTTTAACGCGTTTCCGACGGTGCTTGCGATTGGGGGCGCGTGCGCGTTGGCGTTGGCGGTGGGCGGGGTGTGGTACTACTTCACGCCCAAGTACTGGTCGGTGGGGTACGAGCCGGTTCAGCCGGGCGGGGGCTTCAGCCACCAGATCCACGTGAGCAAGCTCGGGCTTGATTGCCGCTATTGCCACACGAAGGTCGAAGAGAGCCCAGAGGCGAACATCCCGAACGTGTCGACGTGCTACGGGTGTCATGCGGATGGGCGGCTCAAGGCGATCAACGAGAAGGCCGGGCACAAGGAGAAGACGCAGTTCATTCGCGAGGCGTACGCGTCGAACGCGTCGATCGAGTGGCGTCGGGTGCACAAGGTGCCGGACTACGTGCGGAATTTCCCGCACAACATCCACCTGAACGCCGGGGTGTCGTGCTATTCGTGCCACGGGCAGGTGAACAACATGCCGGTGGTGCACCAGGTTGAGTCCTTGAGCATGAGCTGGTGTCTGGATTGCCACCGCAACACGGCTCCGCACCTTGTTGATCGGTCGAAGGTGACGCAGCTTGACTGGGTGGCGGCGGAGCTGAAGAAGCGTCGCGAGCAGGGGGACGCTGGGCTTGCGGCGGGTAGGAAGCTGCACGAGGACAAGCATCTGAATCCGCCGGAAGACTGCGCGGCGTGTCACTACTGATCGCGGCGGCTGCGGAGATCTGGCGCAAGACTGAATGAAGCGTGGGCCGAGTCGGAAGGACGGCGCGGCCCGCATCGGGAAAAACGCACATGACCATCGACCAGTGCCCATCGACACATCAACCCGGTCCGAAGCAGAAGCCGGGCAAGGCCGAACTGATCGCGCAGAAGCGTTCTCTGGCGGGGACGGTCGGCGGGGCCGCGCCCGGGATGTCGGCGTGGCGGAGCGGCGAGGAATTGGCGGACACGGCCGAGTTCCGCGACTTTGTGGAGCGGGAGTTCCCGGCGGGAGCGAGCGAGCTTCTGAGCTCGTCGCGTCGCGGGTTCCTGCAGGTGATGGGGGCGAGCCTGGCGCTGGCGGGCCTGGCGACGGTGCCGGGGTGTCGTCGTCCGGACCACAAGATTCTGGCGTATGCGAAGGACGTTCCGGAGGAAGTGATCCCGGGCAAGCCGCTCTATTACGCGACGAGCATGCCGATGCCGGGCGGCGGGGCCGAGGGTCTTCTGATTGAGACGCACGAGGGGCGTCCGACGAAGATCGAGGGCAACCCGCTGCACCCGATCAACAACGGGAAGAGCTCGGCGTGGGCGCAGGGTTCGATCCTGTCCCTGTATGACCCGGATCGCCTGAAGTTCCCGGTGTACAACCCGACAGGGAAGGAAGCCTCGTGGGACGACGTGGCGGCGTGGGCGGGCGAGCACTTCGCGAAGTTCTCGTCGACGGGCGGGGAAGGCCTGGCGTTCATCGTCGAGAAGAAGACGAGCCTTTCGCGGAGCGCACAGCGCGAGCGCCTGTTGAAGAAGTTCCCCAAGGCGGCGTGGGTGTCGTGGGATCCGGTGCAGGCTCGCGGCCCGATCGACGGCTCGGCGATCTCCTTCGGCACGCCGATGCGCGAGCTTCTGAGCCTGTCGAAGGCGAAGGTGATTCTGTCGCTGGATCGGGATTTCCTGAGCAACGAGCCCGGGCAGCTTGTCAACGCGCGTGAGTTCGCGGCGACGCGGCTGCCCAAGCGGACGGGCGCGAACCAGTACGAGATGAGCCGCCTATATGTCGTCGAGAGCGGGATGACGCTCACCGGCGGTCAGGCGGACCACCGGCTTCGCCTGGCGCCGTCGCGGATCGTGGCGTTCGCGGTCGAGCTGGCGAAGTTCGTGATCAGCAAGACGGGGACGGCGGGCACGGAAGCGTTGGCGTCGGCGGTGGCGAAGGTGTCGGTGCCCGAGTCGGAGAAGCTGGACCTCGCGTTCCTCGAGGAGGCCGCGAAGGATCTCTTGGACTCTGCGAACCGCGGTGCGGCGGTGGTGCTGGCGGGTCGCTCGATGCCGGCCGAGGTGCACGCCCTGTGCCACGCGCTCAACGCGTGCCTGGGCAGCCTGGGCTCTGTCGTGCGGTATCAGCCGATGGACGCCGAGGCGGCGAGCGACTGCGGGAAGGACCTGCGTGCGCTGGCGCAGCGGATGTCGGAGGGGAAGATCGACACGCTGGTGGTGATCGACGCGAACCCCGTGTACGACGCGCCGGGCGATGTGAACTTCGCCGAGGCGTACAAGAAGGTGCCGACGACGGTCTGCATGAGCGTTGGCCAGAGCGAGACGGCCGCGGCGAGCACGTGGTCGCTCAACGGGTGCCACTACCTGGAGTGCTGGGGCGACACGATCGCCAACGATGGGTGCCTGGCGCCGCAGCAGCCGATGATCGCGCCTCTGTTCGGGCCGCAGCTCACCGAGGCGGAGCGTTCCCTGCCCGAGAGCGAGCGTCCGCTGCACGCGTTGAGCGAGCTGGAGCTGCTGGCGTTGATCGCGGGCGACGCGAGGCCGGACGGGTACCGCCTGGTGCGAGAGGCGTGGCGTGCGTATTCGAAGTCGTTCGCGGCGACGGAGACGGACGAGGCGTTTGACGCCCGCTGGCGTCGCTCGCTGCAGGACGGCTTCATGATGGGCCAGCCGACGATCGCGGACGTTCGCGAGCCGCGGTATTCCGCGATCGCGCAGGCGGTCTCGGGGATGAGTGTGCCGCAGGGCCCGGCCGAGGGTCGGTTCGACGTGGTGTTCACTATCGGTCACGTCCATGACGGTCGGTACGCGAACTGCGCGTGGCTTCAGGAGCTGCCGGAGTTCGGGACGATGGTGTGCTGGGACAACCCGGCGCTGCTGAGCCCGAAGACGGCGGTGAAGCTCGGCGTGTGGCCCGAGGACCCGAAGTACAACAAGTACACGGCGGAGAAGTACCCGGCGGCGGATCTGATCGAGATCACGCTGGACGGTCGGACCGTGAAGGTCGCGGCGTGGATCCTGCCGGGCATGGCGGACGACACGATCATCCTCAAGCACGGGTACGGCCGGACGGCGTGCGGCCGCGTCGGCGACGGGGTTGGATTCAACCTCTACCCGCTGGCGAGCTCGGCGACGGGCGGGCGATTCGGGAGCGGCGCCAGCGTCCGCAAGACGGATGGGGAGTACTGGATCGCCTCGACGCAGAACCACTGGTCGATGGAGAGCCGGACGAGCATCGTCCGCACGCTCGATCTGCCCGCGTTCTCGCAGCACGCGGACAAGGAACCCGAGCCGGTGGCGCACCCGCTGTACGGCGGCGAGCCGATGGCGCTCAATCTGGCGGAGAAGCTGGGCGAGCTGTCGCACACGCCCCCGAACATCTCGATCTACGAGCACCCGTACAACAAGTCGCTGTCGGATCCGAGCCCCAAGGCCAACCCCGCGTTCCTGAAGGGGCCCCAGTGGGGGATGACGATCGACCTGACGACGTGCACGGGCTGCGGCGTGTGCACGATCGCGTGCCAGGCGGAGAACAACATCCCCGTGGTGGGCAAGAAGGAAACCGCCAAGGGCCGCGAGATGACGTGGATCCGCGTGGATCGGTACTTCCTCGGCTACAACGAGGGTCAGTCGATCGACCGGATGAACGACGTCACGGACATCCTGCACCAGCCGGTGGCGTGCGTGCACTGCGAGTATGCCCCGTGCGAGACGGTGTGCCCCGTGAACGCGACGGTGCACACAAAGGACGGGATGAACGCGATGGCGTACAACCGCTGCATCGGCACGCGGTACTGCGCCAACAACTGCCCGTACAAGGTGCGCCGGTTCAACTACTTCGACTACGGCGTGACGAAGTTCAACGGCGATTATCTCGGCAAGGATGCGGTCGAGTCGGTCGTCGGCGTGCTGCCCGGAAACAACACGGGCGTCAGCGGCTCGACCGTTCACGGGACGGCCAACCCCAACCTCATTCCCCCGCGGCTTCGCGAGAAGCTTGATCAGATCGAGCGTCTGCAGAAGAACCCGGACGTGACGATCCGTAGCCGCGGCGTGATGGAGAAGTGCTCGTACTGCGTGCAGCGCATCAACGCGGCGCGGATCGAGACCAACCTCCAGAAGGACCTGGACCCCACGCTGCGGAACAAGATTCCGGACGGCTTCTTCCAGACGGCATGCCAGCAGGCGTGCCCGAGCAACTCGATCATCTTCGGGGACATTCTGGACGATTCGACGGAGTACACGACGGTGGGCGGCGGACGCCGCACGGGCAGCCGCGTTCATCACAGCCGGAAGGACCCGCGGGCGTACCTGCTGCTGGGGTACCTCAACACCCGCCCGCGCACCAGCCACATGCTTCGTGTTCGCAACCCCAACCGGGCGCTGCTCGCCCGGACGGGCGCCGCGGGCGAAGCGCGGATCAAGAGCTGGGATCACCCGTTCGGCCATCATCACGACGACGGGCACGCGCCAGAGGGGGGAGCCAAGAAGGACCCCGGGCACGCGTTCGTTGACCCACGCAAGCGCACCGAGGATCAGGGTTACGCACTGACGCTCAAGGTTCTCGGCGGAGTTCACGCATGACCAGCTTCCAGCCCGACGAAAGCATGGCCCGCCGTCTCGCCGGCATCGACGCCGCCGGACGTCCGACGCCCATCCCGCCCGGCTCGGGCGACGGGACGCTCATCGACGACATCGATGTGCGCCCGCCGCTCGTGCTCAACAACCGTTCCTTCAAGGAAGTGACGGACATCATCTGCGGGTACACCGAGAACCCGCCGGGTCGGTGGTGGCTGCCGGTCTTCGGGATGGCGAACGCTCTGGCGGCGTTCGGCACCCTGATGATCCTGTACCTCATCATCACGGGCGTGGGTGTGTGGGGTCAGACGAACCAGGTCGACTGGGCGTGGGACATCACCAACTTCGTGTTCTGGATCGGTATCGGCCACGCCGGCACGCTGATCTCGGCCATTCTGTGCCTCTTCAAGCAGAAGTGGCGCACGGCGGTGAACCGTGCCGCGGAAGCGATGACGATCTTCGCCGTGATCTGCGCGGCGACGTACCCGGGCATCCACGTTGGTCGCGCGTGGATGGCGTGGATGATGTTCCCGATCCCCAACTCCAACGCCATCTGGCCCAACTTCCGCAGCCCGCTGCTGTGGGACTTGTTCGCCGTGTCGACGTACGGCACGGTGTCGGCACTCTTCTGGTACATGGGCATGGTGCCGGACCTGGCAACGCTGCGAGACCGCGCGACGCTGCGTCTGCGTTCCGGCCAGTCCACGAACACGATCGCTCCGTTCCTCCCCGTGCGGGTGGACGCGTTGCGGGCGTACATCTATGGGTTCCTTTCTCTGGGGTGGCGGTTCAGCAGCCGGCACTGGCACCGCTACGAGGCGGCGTACCTGCTCCTGGCCGGCATGAGCACCCCGCTGGTGCTCTCGGTGCACTCGATCGTGTCGACGGACTTCGCGACGAGCCAGCTCCCGGGCTGGCACACGACGATCTTCCCGCCTTACTTCGTCGCGGGCGCGATCTTCGGCGGGTTCGCGATGGTGCTGCTGCTGCTGATCCCGTGCCGCGAGCTGTATCCGAACATGAAGGACTTCGTCACACTCCGCCACCTGGAGAACATGGCGAAGATCCTGCTGCTGACGGGCATGATGGTCGGGTTCGCGTACGCGATGGAGTTCTTCATCGCCTGGTATTCGGGCAACCCGTTCGAGAAGGACGTGTTCCTGTACAACCGCGTGATGCCGCCGTTCTTCGCCGCGGAGGACGGACGCTACGCGCCGTACTGGTGGGCGTACTGGGCGATGATCGGGTGCAACGTGATCAGCCCGCAGGTCTTCTGGATGAAGTTCGCCCGTCAGAGCCCGGTGGTGATCTTCATCGTCGCGACGTTCGTGACCATCGGGATGTGGTTCGAGCGGTTCGTGATCATCGTGACGAGCCTTCACCGGGCGTGGCTGCCCGGCGAGTGGCACATGTTCCACCCCACGTTCGTCGACATCATGACCTTCGCCGGCACGTTCGGGATCTTCCTGACGCTGTTCCTGCTGTTCCTGCGGGTGATCCCGGTCTTCGCGATCTCCGAGCTCAAGGCTGTTCTGCCTCAGGCCGACCCGCACGGGCATCACGACGACCACCACGACGATCACCATGGTCAGGGCCATGACCACCACGGGAAGGGGCACTAACCCATGACGACGGTCAAGCAGTTTGTGAACGAGAAGGGTGAGCCGATCTACGGGATCATGGCCGAGTTCGCGACGCCCGCGGCGATCTACCACGCGGCGGAGAAGCTCCGCGACCAGGGGTTCACCCACTGGGACGTATACGCCCCCTTCCCGATCCACGGGATCGACGAGGCGATGGGCATCCGCCGAACCCGCCTGCCGCTGATCGTCGGGTCGGCGGCGTGCGTCGGCGTGGTCGCCGGATATCTCCTGCAGTGGTACGGCTCCAACATCGGGTACAAGCTCGTCACGCAGGGCAAGCCTTACGGCGAGTTCGGCGGGGCTGGCGGGTGGGAGTCGTTCGTGCCCATCATGTTCGAGCTGGGCGTGTTGTTCGCGGCGTTCGCGACGCTCATCGGGATGCTCGCCCTCAACGGGCTCCCCAGGCACCACCACCCGCTGCTGAGCAAGGAACGCTTCCTTCGCGTGAGCGACGACCGGTTCGTCATCTGCGTCGAGGCGGCCGACCCCAAGTTTGACCACAAGGCCACCCGCACGCTCCTCGAATCGCTCGGCGGGACGCACATCGATCTCGTCGAGGACCAGTAATCGGAACTCTGTCTCGCGTGAGCCCCACACGATGAACACTCAATACTCGATTCTGTTTGCCGCTCCGGTGCTCGCCGCCGCGGCCTGTCTGGCGGGATGCCACGGCGACCGCAGCGACAAGCCGCCGCGCCAGTTCCTCCCCGACATGGACGACAGCCCGAAGTTCAAGCCCCAGACGAAGGCCGAGTTCTTCGCCGACGGGCGTTCGATGCGGCTGCCCGTGCCGGGCACGGTCGCCTTCTCGCGTCAGAACATGGACCGCGACGTGCTGATCACCAAGCCCGAGTGGGCCTACCCGTTCATCGCTCAGCGGTCGAACCTGCTCAAGTCGAGCTGGGAGTTCTACGAGGGTGCGCTCCCCGCCCGCCTCGACGACGGCTCCATCAAGTACGACACGACGGGCAAGGTCTTTGCCAACGTGGTCGATCGCATCCCCCTCGATCTCTCGCCCGAACTGCTCGCCCGCGGGCAGGAACGCTTCAACATCTACTGCGCCGCGTGCCACGGTTACGAAGGCGACGGCAAGGGGATGGTCGGCGACCCCAACCGCCCGACGGGATGGGTCGGCGGCGCCCGCAACCTGCTCGAAACGCAGTACCAGGATCCCACAAACCTCAAGGGCAAGGACGGGTACCTGTTCTACGTCGCGAGGCAGGGGTTCTACGACGGCACAAAGGCCCAGAAGATGCCCGGCTACGCCCATGCGCTCGACGCGGTGGACGCCTGGGCGGTGGTGGCGTGGCTGCGTGTGCTGCAGGAAGCCAAGAACGGGACGCCGGCGGACATCCCGGCCGACAAGGTGCAGGCGATGAACACCCAGCGGGCCGAGCTGCAGGCCGCCAAGGCCAAGGCCGCGGAAGAGGCACGCAAGCTCGAAGAAGCCAAGAAGGCCGGTCAGAACCAGGGAGGCACGCCATGAGTCAGGTGACCGCAGAGAATCGTTCTCCCTGGGCCGAGAAGTTCGCCTCGATGCGTCCCGAGAACATCACCCTGCCCGCCGGTTCCGGCTCGGGCGTGGGCAACGGGCTCATCGGTGTTGGCGCGGTCTGCACGGGGCTCGCCTTCGCCAGCCCACTGATCATGCCCGGCGTGTCGCTCGGCCACCCCCTGGCGAGCTTCCATGTCGGCGCGATGAGCGTGCTGGCCTGCTGCATGGGCGCGATCTTCTTCCTGCTGATCTTCTCGCTGGTCAACGCGGGGTGGACCGCGACGATCCGCCGCCAGTTCGAGAACATCGCCTCGCTCATCTGGATCCCGATCGTGATGGTCGGCGTGGTGCTCGCTGTTGAGGTCATCAACAAGGGCGTCATGTTCCGCTGGATGGGCGAGAACCCGGCCGAGAACTACCTGCTCGGCAAGAAGAGCCCGTACCTCAACATTCCGCGGTTTGTGGTCTTCGCGGTGGTCTATGCCGCCGTGTGGCTCGCGCTCTCCCGCCTGCTCGTGGGGTACAGCCAGCGTCTGGACGAGACGGGCGACAAGGCCTACGCCGCCAAGATCCGCACCTTGGCACCCGTGGGCATGATCTGCTTCGCCTTTACCCTCGCCTTCGCGAGCTTCGACTGGCTGATGAGCCAGGACATCATCTTCTTCAGCACGATGTGGCCGGTGTACTTCCTGGCCGGGTGCGCCTTCACGAGCCTGACCACCGTCGTCATGATCTTCGCGGCCCTTCGACTCCGCGGGAAGCTCCAGGGCGTGGTCACCGAGGAACACTTCCACGATCTGGGCAAGCTCCTGTTCGGGTTCACCTGCTTCTGGGCGTACATCGCCTTCTTCCAGTACTTCCTCATCTGGTACGCCAATATCCCGGAAGAGACTGCTTGGTTCCTCGCCCGCTCCCGCGATGGCTGGGAGCACTTCTTCCCGATCCTGGCATTCGGACACTTCGTCATCCCCTTCCTGATCTTGATCTTCCGCCCGATCAAGCGGAACCCCCGCTTCCTGTTGGCGTTCTGCGGCCTGCTGATCCTCATGCAGCTTCTTGACGTGTTCTGGGTGGTTCGTCCGGTGGTGTACGCGGGTCAGCCCGCGGACAAGGTGCCCGGGATCACCGCCTCGTGGATCGACGTCGTGGCGATCGCCGGTGCAGTGGCCATCTTCGCCGGCTTCCTCATCAAGAAGGTCGCGTCGGGCCCGCTGGTTCCTCTGAATGACCCCCGAATGGGCGAATCCCTCAAGCACAAGAACTACGTCTAAGGGCGAGGGCACAACGGCTGGTTTCTTGTGGCACAGTAATCCGTTCGAGTATTTGAGACGAACCTAGGATTGACCCCGGGTCGTCGAGACAGGTGAAACGCATGAGCGCATCGCAGAGCCATTCTGACCACGGCGACTCCTGGCACCAGCACGGGCCGGACGACACGCCGCAGCAGGAGCACGGGTCGAAGATCCAGCCGGGCGTGCTGATCAATTCGATCGTGCTGATCATCGGCGGGACGGTGGGGCTGATGGCGATCACGCTGCTGTACTTCAACTACTGGTTCACGCAGACCTACCGCGAGCGGACGGATGTGTCGCTGGCGGAGGAGTACAACGTGTACAAGGCAAAGGCGGACGAGCAGATGGCGACGTTCCGCTGGGCGGACGTGGAGGCGGGCAAGGTTGCCTTGCCGCTGGACGTGGCGACGCAGCGAGTGATGACGAAGTACTCGTCTCAGAACCAGGCGAAGTGAGCTGAATCGGGTGTCCTGATCGGAGTAGGCCGGGGAGTGTGAACTCCCGAGCAGAACCAGACGCATGAACGCGATGTGGCGGACAATTCGGAACGGCGTGATGCTCGGCTCGCTGACCCTGTGCGGGTCTTGGGCGATGTCGCAGCCGTCGTCTCCGACGACACCCGCTGGCGAGCCGGGGACGGTGAATCGTCTTGGCCAGCAGGCGTCTGGCCTGGACGTGCGAGAGAAGCTTGGGCTGCCTCTGCCGCTGGATTTGCTGCTGACGGACGCGGACGGCAATCGCGTGCAGCTCGGGCAGTTCTTCGCGCACACCACGCCCCAGGGCGCGGAGGTTGAGGGCAAGCCCGCGATCCTGGCGATGGTGTACTACACCTGCCCGGTCATCTGCAACGCGACGATCAACACGATCATCACGTGCCTGCGCGATCTGGAGACGCTCGAGGCCGGCCGCGACTTCAATGTGCTGTTTGTCAGCTTTGACGAGCGGGACACGCTGGCGGCGACGGTGGGGCGACGCGACGCGGCGATCGATGGGTACAAGCGGCCGCCCGAGCAGGCCAAGCGGGGTATCCAGTTCTTCGTCGGAGAGCCCGAGCCCGCGCGTCAACTGGCGGCGGCGACCGGGTTCCAGTATCGCAAGCTGCCCAACGGCGAGTTCTCGCACCCCATCGTGTTTCTGACGATCACGCCCGAGGGGAAGATTGCGCGATACCACTACGGCTTTGGGCACACGCCGCTGCAGTTGCGGCTCGCGCTGCTCGAGGCCGGTCGGGGCGTGATCACGCCGAGTCCGGCGGACCGTCTTCTGGCGTTCTGCTACATGTTTGATCCGAACACGGGGCGGTATGCCCTGAGCGCCATCCGCCTGATGCAGGCGGGGGGCGTGGTGACGGTGGTCGGGATTGCGTCGTTCATCGGCTGGATGCTGCTGAGCGATGCGTACCGGCGTCGTCGTCAACGTGATGCGCAGGCGGCGAATGCCGCACCCGTGGGCCGGTCCGTCGGCCGTCCTCCCCTGAGCCCGTCCACCTGAGTTACTTGAAACCGATGGCGAATTCCATGAACATCATCAGCAGCACCCTGGGCTTCGACGCGTCGACGTGGCCGCTCCACGACATGGTCTTTGGCGATCGCGCGAATGCGACGTACGCCCACAGCTCCGACGCGGCGTTCATGTTCATCCTGTACGTGTCGATCATCTCGTTCATCCTGGTGATGGGCGCGACGGCGTACTTCGTGGTGAAGTACCGCCGTGTGCCCGGCAAGCCGGCCGAGCTGAGCCCGCACCACAACTCGCGTCTGGAAGTGACGTGGACCGTCATCCCGACGATCGTGTTCGTCGCGATGTTCATCGTGGGCTTCAAGGGCTACACCGACATGCTGGTGCCCAAGCAGGGGGGCATCGAGGCGGACCTGATCGCGGCGAAGTGGTCGTGGACGGTCAAGTACTCGAACGGGATGAGCAACACGGCGGTGATGCCGTCGAACAAATTCCTGGCCCAGCCTGTCCCGGTCTACTACATGCCCGCCGAGACGCCGGTGCGTCTCAAGATGATCTCCAAGGACGTGATGCACAGCTTCTGGGTGCCCGACTTCCGCCTGAAGATCGACGTGCTGCCCAACCGCTACACGAAGTTCTGGTTCGAGACGGGCTCGATTCCTGAGAAGGCCGACACGCTGCAGTTCGACGCGGGCAGCCCGTGGTCGGCAATGAACGGCACGCCTTACGTGGACCACTGGGTGTTCTGCGCCGAGTACTGCGGCGACCTGCACTCGGAGATGGGCGCCATCATCCGCGTGATCCCGAAGGACAAGTTCCAGTGGTGGCTTGCCAACGCGGGCTCGGCCGATCCGCCGGACATCCGCGGGGAACGCCTCTGGCAGAACAACTGCATCAGCTGCCATTCGATCGACGGCTCGCTCAAGACCGGCCCCTCGTGGAAGAACATCTGGGGCGCGACGCACACGATGACCGACGGCTCCAAGGTCGTGATCGATGAGAACTACATCCGCGAGGCGATCCTGAACCCCAACGCGAAGATCGTGGCCGGGTTTGCCGCAGGGCAGATGCCGTCCTTCGCCGGGGTGCTCAACGAGCAGCAGATCGCGGACCTGATCGCGTTCATGAAGAGCCCGAAGGTGACCGAGCCCGCCGCGGAGAAGCCCGCTCAGTAATCACGAACGAGCGATCGGCCGCATACGCCGCCCGAATCGCCGAGGAACGCACGTATGACGACGATGGACACTGGACATTCGAATGGTCTTCACGACCACCACGACCTCCCGTATCTGGCCCGCAAGGGCGGTGTGTGGACGACCGTGAAGGACTGGATGACCACGGTCGACCACAAGAAGCTCGGGATCATGTATCTCTTCGCGATCCTGACGCTCTTCTTCGCGGGCGGCGTGGCGGCTCTGCTGGTTCGGGCGGAGTTGTTCAACCCCGTCCGCCTCGTCGAGGGCACGGGCATCAACGGAATCCCCGCCCGCTACGAAGGGCAGATGCTCGGCCAGTGGTTCGGGGCGAGCCCCGAGAACCCCAACGAGGGCAACCTCTGGTACAACCGCGCGTTCACGATGCACGGCGCGATCATGGTGTTCATGGTCATCGTTCCCGGCATCCCCGCCTCGCTGGGCAACTTCCTGCTCCCGCTCATGCTGGGCGCCAAGGACGTGGCCTTCCCCCGTCTGAACCTGCTCTCGTGGTACGTCTACCTCACGGGCAGCATCTTCGGCGTGCTCGCGATCCTGTACCACGGCGTCGATACCGGCTGGACGTTCTACACCCCGTACTCCACAACCACCGACGCCGGGCACTGGCGCGTCGTCTACATGATCCTCGCCGCGTTCATTCTCGGATTCAGCTCGATTCTGACCGGCCTGAACTTCGTGGTGACTGTGCACAAGCTCCGCGCCCCGGGGATGGGCTGGTTCGACATGCCCCTGTTCGTCTGGGCGATCTACGCCACGGCCGTGATCCAGGTGCTGGCGACCCCTGTCATCGGCATCACGCTGCTCCTGCTCATCTTCGAGCGTGTCTTCCGCGTGGGGATCTTCGACCCCGCCCTGGGCGGCGATCCGGTCCTCTACCAGCACTTCTTCTGGTTCTACAGCCACCCCGTGGTGTACGTGATGATCCTGCCCGGCATGGGCGTCGTCTCGGACATCATCGCGGTCCACAGCCGCAAGCCGATCTTCGGCTATCGCGCCATCGCGTTCGCGTCCCTGGGCATCGCGGGCGTCGCGTTCATCGTGTGGGGGCACCACATGTTCGCCAGCATGTCCGAGATCGGCTCGGTCGTCTTCTCGGCGCTGACGTTCCTGGTCGCGATTCCCACGGCGGTCAAGATCTTCAACTGGGTCTCGACGCTCTACAAGGGCTCGATCGCCCTCACGACCCCCATGCTCTACGCCCTGGTCTTCCTGTTCCTGTTCGCCATCGGCGGGTTGACGGGCCTCCCCCTCGCGACGCTCTCGACGGACCTTCACCTGCACGACTCGTACTTCGTCGTCGCACACTTCCACTACGTGATGTTCGGCGGCACGATCATCGCGCTGCTCGCGGGCCTGCACCACTGGTGGCCCAAGCTGTTCGGCCGCAGCTACTCCGAGCCCGCCGCGAAGATCGGCGTCTTCCTCGTCTTCGTCGGGTTCAACCTGACGTTCTTCACGCAGTTCTTCCTCGGGACGCACGGCATGCCCCGCCGGTATGCCTCGTACCCCGATGAGTTCACGATGCTGCACCAGTGGTCCACGGTCGGCTCGTTCATCCTCGGCCTGGGCTTCTTCTGGCACCTGCTGGTCTTCATCCACTCGCTCGCGGTGGGCGAGCGGGCGAAGGAGAACCCGTGGGGCGCTCTGACGCTGGAGTGGGAGGCGGACAGCCCGCCCAGCGAGCACAACTTCTCGCACGAGCCGGTGCTCAAGCACGGCCCCTACGACTTTGAGACGACGGTCCCGCCGCACTGGGACGCGAAGGATTGGCCGCTGCCCGATCCCGCCGCCGTCGCCGCGAATCGCCACTGATCCATCCCGGCCGCGCGGGAGAAAGTCCCCCGCGGCCGATTCTCGCTCGATCCTCAGGAGCCTGTATGACGACCATCGACGCCAATTCTCCTGCTCCGCATGGGCATGAGATCGACCCGAACAAGCCCTTGTACCAGCAGTACAAGCACGGCCATCACTTCCGCAACGCGGAGGAGGAGTTCGACGCCTGCAAGACCGGCATGTGGCTCTTCCTCGCGACGGAAGTGCTGCTCTTTGCCGGGCTGTTCATGGCGTACACGTACTTCCGCTTCAAGTACCCCGAGGCTTTCGCGAACGGGTCGCAGTACCTCGATTGGCGATGGGGCGCGCTGAACACGGTGATCCTGCTGATCTCGTCGTACACCGCCGCCATGGCCGTCCGCAACGCCCAGCTCAACCAGCAGGCCAAGCTCAGGCTGAATCTGGTTATCACGATCTTCTGCGGCCTGCTCTTCATCGCCATCAAGTTCATCTTCGAGTACCTCCCCAAGTGGTCGCAGGGGAAGCGCCCCGGCTCGCTCTTCAGCTACCCCTTCTCGCACGACGCCTGGGAGCCCATGTGGTGGTCGGTGTACTACTCGGCTACCGCGATCCACGCCCTGCACGTCGTGATCGGCGCCGGGCTCCTCGCTTGGTGTCTCCGCCGCTCGCTCAAGAAGGCGTACGGCCCGACTCACTACACGATGGTCGAGAACTCGGCGCTCTACTGGCACCTGGTCGACCTGATCTGGATCTTCCTCTTCCCGCTGCTGTACCTCATCCACTGAGCACGCGGGCTTTCCTCGCTCGTCTCTTCCGCGCATCACACAGGACTCATCAACATGGCCACACACGCTCACGCCGCCCATGCCCACCACGTGTCCCACTCCGCCGACCATCACGGGGATGGATCGGGGCACGCCCACCACGTCACGCCCGCGTTCACGCTCCGTTTCATCCTGGCGATTCTGCTGATGTTCACCGCGATGACGGTCGCGGCGGCTCAGGCCGAGATGTTCATAGCTCACACCTTCAACATCGCCCTGCCCTTGTGGGTCAACGTGGTCATCGCGCTGTCCATCGCCACGGTCAAGTCCGTGCTGGTGCTCCTCTACTTCATGCACCTCAAGCACGATAACCCGATCAACGGCATCATCTTCATCTTCACCATGATCGCCTTTGTGATCTTCCTCACCTTCACCATGCTCGACATCGGGAACCGCGGCGCGGTTGATCGTGTAAAGCTTCCCGCGGCCGTCGCCGGCGGCTCGGGGATCACCGTCTACGGCAAGCTGCCCGAGTGGGTTGATGTCTCCGCCAAGGCGGCCCGCTCCAATCGCCCGATCATCTACTCCGACAAGCCGATGTTCGTCGGGGCGGTCGATCTCCGTTACGCCCAGATCGAGGCACCGATCATCTCCAAGCTCCAGCGCCCGCTCTACGACGCACGCCTGCAGGAGCTGCTTGCCGCTCCTCCCGAGGCCTCCGTGCAGAAGGCCAAGACCGACGGCATTTCGATCGAGGACGCGTGCAAGCTCGCCGCGTTCAACGACACCCTCGCCAAGGCCCGCGACCTTGCAGCTCCCGAGACGCGCCGACTGCTCGCCGAGGAGTTCAAGTATGCCGTATCGCACGGCGGCCTCCCGCACCCCGAGCCTCGCAAGCGCCTCGAAGAGCTCCTCGGGCCCGAGCTGTTCATGAGCGTGGCCGAGCACGCCGCTCCGTCGTCCCATGGGGGGCATCATGACGGCGATGCGTCGAGCACGGCCCAGACCAGCCGCGCCAAGAAGGGCCTGACCCAGGGCCTGTTCGAGAAGGCCTCCGAGTCGTCCTCTCACTCGGCCCCCTCCCACTGAGTCGTTCGGCATGCCGCGACCCTTCGCCATCGCTGCCGCGGTTTCCGCCCTTGTGCTGGCAGGCTCGCTCGTCGCGCTGACCTCCCGACTGGTCACGTTCTATCGCGAACACCCACCGACTCGGTTCATCTTTCAGGACCTCGACACGCGCTCCTTCTCCTATGCCGGGCGGGATGTCTCCCTCACCGACGAAATGTCCGAGGCGGGAGATCGCGTCCTGGTCGTCCGCTACGGCGATGATGCGCTGCGACTTCGGGTTGCCATCCCGCACCGCCAGCACGAGGCCCTCAAGGACCACGGTCTGGCCGCCCATCGCGATTGGATGCGAGCCCTGCGGTTCGTCGAGGCGACCGCCAAGGACCCCGAGCGTGTCATCCACGAGCTCAAGCTGGGCAACTTGCCCGATCGCCTGGTGATCGTGACCCGCACACCAAGGGCTGGCGTCGATCCGGCCACTTGGGGCGAGGTCTTCCGCAAGGACTGGACCTTCGATTTCTACGAGTTCAAGCCCGAGGGCGGCTTCGACACCCAGCGCCTTCACTACCCCACCAATCGCCGCGGCGAACCCGCCAAGCCCGGCGAACTCCGTGAGGGAACCTGGCAGTGGGACGCGGCTCTGCTCACCATGCCAAAGGCCGGCCTTCCCGCTCAGAACTTCGTCAATACCGGGTTTAAGGCCATGGGCTGGACGTTCCCCGCCGCATGCCTGTCGAGCGTTGCCCTCGCTGTGTCGCTCGTGATGGTGAGCTATCGTCCCAAAGCCAAGCCGGCCCCGCTCCCCGTGTGAGCAGGCCCGATCCGGCGTCGGCTCGCCCTGACGGCCGGGCGATGGCCCCGAGTTACTTCAAGACGACAGCCCGATACTGACGACCCTGCGGCGCTTTCCAACTGCCCTCGCTCGTCACGGTGAGTTTCACCTCGCCGCCTTCGCTCTTGGCGTGGAAGCGAGACCGAAGGAACTCGCCTTTCTGGTATCCAAAGCCGTCGCCCGCGTCCTCGTAGAGCTCGCCGCGGGCCTCGCCGTTCTCGTCGAGCGACACGAGCAGCGTGACTTCCGTCAGCGGCATCTCGTCCACGAACTGCATCACCGGACCCGTCGGCACGATGCTCCCGCCGCGGAGGTACAAGTCCGGCAGATTCGGGTCGGCCGCCTCTCCCTCGAACGAGACCTTCCGCCACGTGCCCTTGGGCATCACCGGCTCGCGGCTGCGATCCGGCGCCATCTCCGCCACCACCAAAAGCCCCTCGCCCAGCAGGAACGCGTCGTCCTCGCTGCGCAGCGCCACGTCCGTCGGGTCCGCGAAGAACAAAGGCCTCGCCACAGGCATGCCCGTCCGGCTCGCTTCCTCGAACAGCGTGTAGAAGTAAGGCATGAGGCGGTACCGACGCTCGATCGCACGCCGACACGTCGCCTCGACCTGCTCGCCGAAGCTCCAGGGCTCCTTCTGGATGTTGTCCTTGCCCGTGTGCCCGCGAGCGAACGGCAGCAACGCGCCGAACCCCATCCACCGGGCAAACTGCGTCCCGCGATCCATCGGCGGCTCACCGTCGGGGCCGTTGCCCGCGAACCCGCCAATATCCGGCCCGATGTTCGGCTGCCCGGACAGCCCGATGTTGAGCACCATGCTCACCGACCACTCGACGTGCCGCCAGTCCGCCGTGTTGTCCCCGGTCCACGTCGCGCCGTACCGATGTCCCCCCAGGAAGTTCGCACGGCTCAGCACGAAAGGACGCTTCTCCGGATTCGCGGCGAGAATGCCCTCGCGCGTCGCCTTGATCATCATCATCCCGTAGACGTTGTGGTAGCGAGCGTGCGTGCCCTGCCCGCCGAGCGCTTCATCCGCCCGGTGCACGTTGTCCTCGGGCATCGTCTTGCTCTGCACGTTGAAGATCGCCGGCTCGTTCATGTCGTTCCAGACGCCCGTCACGCCCTTGGCCATGAACGGCGCGTACAGCCCCGCCCACCATTCACGCGTCTCGGCCCGCAGGTAGTCCGGGAAATAGCACTGCCCGGGCCACACTTCGCCCTCGTACACCGTGCCGTCCGCTCGTTTCACGTAGTGATCGCCCTTCAGGCCCGCGTCGCGGATCGCGCGGAACACGTTCCGCTGGGCTTCACGCGACGCCTTCAACGCCGCCGGCTCCGCCTCGTACGTCTCCTTCGGCGGATCATTCGGGCTCGCGACCTCGCGGCTCTTGATCCCGGGGTTGATCATCCACACGTTGTGGAACCCTTGCGCTTTCAGATCCGCGTTCAGCTTCGCCGGATCCGGAAAGTGCCCCGGGTTGAACGTGAACACCCGGAACCCCTCCATGTAGTCGATGTCGAACCAGATCACGTCGCACGGAATCCGACGCGACCGAAAGCCCGACGCGATCTCCCGAACCTGCGACTCGGGGAAGTACGAGTATCGGCACTGGTGATACCCCAGCGACCACTTCGGCGGCAGCGGCATCTTCCCCGTCAGGTCCGCCAACGCCTTCACCACCTCCTGGGGCGTCTTCCGCTCGATCACGATCACCGGAAACGCCCGGCCGTCGACCGTCGTGCGGATGTCCCCGCCGCCCGTCCCCGGAAGCTCGATCACCTGCCGGTAGGTGCTGTCGAAGATGACCCCGAAGCTCGTTCCGTCGGCCCGAACCCCCAGCACCCACGGATGGCTCTGGTACAGGTGCGGCGTCTTGTCGTCGTACCCGTACGCGTCGTGATTCCAAAGCGTCACCTTCGACCCGTTCCGCAGCAGCGGCCCGGCGACCTCGCCCGTCCCGTACAGGCTCGTCCCCGCGGGAACACGGATCGTCACCACCTGCTTGCCGCCCGCCTCCGCAAACTTCGGCGACAGGCCCACATCGCCCGCGCCGGCCTGCCCTCGCCGCGGCACCACCATTGAAAACGACGGCAAGGCCCGATCGCGAGCCTCCGCCGAGGCGTGGAACACCGCGATCCCCTCGCCGAGCGATTCGGCGATCGGGCTGCTCAAGGCCTGCGAAGGGGCCTCCACCGGGGCCAGGGCCGCCGCCGACCCGCTCGCCCACACCATCGCCACCGCCAGACACGCCGCGCTCGCCGTTACGTTGATTCTCATGCCTTGAGCGTACACCCCGCCGTGCCGCGTGGCATGGAACGTCTATCGCCACCATTGCCGACGAAACAGTCCCTATTCGCGGAGCCGAACCACCAGCCGCGACGCCTCCTCGAGGGTGGGGGGGTTCGACAAATCAATCGGCAGATAGACTCCCTCGTCGTGGTCGCTGTTGAGGATGATCGCATTCGGCGGGATCACCCGGATGCCCCGCTCGGCCTTCTCGTGCCCGATGATGAACAGGTTGATCCCCCATCGCTCCACCAGATCCTCCAGAAGCTCCGCGTCGTGCGCACGTCCCCACACCATGGTGTACGCGCTGCCCCGAAGCGGCTCGTAATCCCGGGGCTCCAGATCGCGGGACAGAATCGTCGGGTCGAAGCGCCCCATCGTCCCCGGGCTCGGCACGCTGTGCGAGCAGAGGATGTGGCGGCCGCCCGGGCTTCCGTCCGGCCCGGGGCAGACGCACCGCAGCGCGATGGGCATGGACATCACAAACTCGCGGATCGCGGCGCGCACGTCCGCGGCCTTACCCCCGTACGCCGTGTCGAGCCCCTCGTCGAACGCTTCGAGGTACTTCACGCCGTCCTTCATGATGGCGGTGCCGATGACCTGAGCAAGCTCATGATTGCCGAGCAGGACGTGCACTCGTTCGGGGAAGGCGCTCTTGAGCGCCGCCGCCCGCATGAGCGCACGGAACGAGAAGTCCATCCCGTTGATCAACCGCGGCGGATGGATGATCTCGTGCAGCGTGAGGTGCGGTCCTGGCGACCCATCGGGAACATCCGGGCCCATGCCGGCCGCCGCGACGAGCCTCGCCAGGTGAAGCGGATTGTCGTGCAGATCGCCCGTCGCGATGAGCAGCCCCGGTGCCTCTATCTGGTCGATCGATCCCCGGCGGCAGGAGGCCGAGAAGTTCGAGGCCGCGCCCCGGCGCAGGATCGCCGCCGCAGCATCCGCGTCTTGAAGTGGCAAGGCCGCCAGGTCCACGTTCGCCCTCCGCGGGCCGCTTACACGCCGGGCTCGCTGTCCATCGCGTTGAACGCGCCCGTACCGTCGCGCTTGGCACGCAGAATGCCAAGGATGAGATTGAGCTTGTCCGCGACGTACCGCATCGACGCCGGGCGACGCTCCGGATCGACCTCGACGCACTGCATGATCAGTTCCGCCAGCCGAGCGTCGACGCGGGGATTCAGTTCAAGGATCGGCTTGGGCTTGCTGATGAGGTTGTCGTCCAGCCGGCTCACGAGCGAATCGCCCCCCGCCAGAGCCGTCGGCACCTTCGTCCTCGTCAGCAGGTAGTACATCGTCGCGCCGAGGTTGTACACGTCCGTCTTGGGCGTGATCGGGCGACAGTGCACCTGCTCCGGGGCGATGTAGTCCGGCGTCCCCTGGATCCGTCCCTTCACCGTGCCGACCTTGCAGCTCTGGCCAAGATCGATGATCTTGACCTCGCCGCTCGCGGTCATCACGATGTTGTTGGGCTTCATGTCCGCGTGGACGTACCCGCGATCGTGCATGTACGCCAGCGCGTCGGCCGTCTGCTGGAACACGCTGACCGCCTGCTCGAACGTCCGGGGCGGGCTGCGGTCGAGGCTCTCGCCGTCCACCAGCTCCATGATGATGTACAGATCCGTCACCCCGCTCAGCAGGCTCGCACGCTTGCGGATCACCTTCTCGATCTTGCGGATCTTCGAGTGTGTCAGCGCGCGATTGACGTCGGCCTCGCCCTCGGCTTGATCGAGGAACCGCTGGTCCTTCGGATCAAGCTTGGCGACATGCTTGAGCGCCCAGATGTGGTCGGTCTTCGAGTCCTTGACGAGGTAAATGACCGACGCGGCACCGCGCCCCAGTTCACCCAGGATCCGGTACCCCTCGACCGTGTCGCCCTTCTTGAACTCTGGCATCTCCCGCGTCATCGCCGCCGACCGTTCCTCTATCAAGACGCCCACGGCCAGAACGCCGTGCACGCTGCCTTCTCCCCGGCCCACACGACCGGCTTACACACCCGCTCCCAGTTGCCCGAACGGGCTGGAAGATCCGGGATTGCCCCGGGGGAGCAACGGTAGCCCCCGAATACCCGGCTGTCCCCGATGCTCAACCGTACATTTCCCTGAAAACAACGCCCCGACCGTTGGGTCAGGGCGGGTCATCATACAGCACTGTGGTCTCAGCCGCCGATCGCCTGCAGGAACGCGGCCCGGTTCAGGCCGGCACCAACCCGAAGCTCGACCCGCGAGGCGGGAATCCCGAAGCGGGCGGCCAGCCGGGCGGTCAGCGTGGCGGTGTTCTGGAACTGAGCGTCGGTGACGCGGGACCGCTCGGTGTTGCCCACCAGGCAGATCACGATCGTCTTGCCGTCCGAAAGGTCGGATCCGTACGCGGGCGACGCCGGAGCCTGCTGGTCCCAGCGGTCGAGCCGGTAGGCCTTTCCGTCGTCGAGGCTTCGGCCGTTGCCGACCACGAAGTGGACGCCGATCCCGCTCTTCTCGCCGAGCTCGGCCGCACGCTTGGTGAGGGTCTCGACGTTGCCGAAGGGGGAGGAGTTATCGATGATGACGATGCGGTTCCAGCCGTTGAGGGCCGCCGGGGTCTCGAAGATCGAACCGGGCTTGGGCGCAACCGACATCAGGGCGATGCCGTCACCCTTGCCCGCGCCGTTCACGACGTAGAGCACGCCCGCCACGACCGTGAGGCTCGCCAGAAGCGTGCCCCAGACGACCTTGGTCCGCTGCGCATCGCGGGCGGGTGCCTTGCTCGACTTGCTGCGGTTGGACTTGCGGGTGGCCATGCGTGCATCCGTGCGTGGGTGGTCTACATGCTAATCATCGCAACTTCGTGCGACCCGGACCACCACATCGTCGAAACTGCTCAAAAAAGTTGACTGTTCGCCCCACTTTTCCACGGCCGAGAGAGCCGCAAGCACGCACAACGTGCGCACCCCAACGTGTTGTGGTCGCTCCAAAGGCCGGACACTACGACGCGTCCGCGGCGGGGTTATTCAACACGTTGTGCACATCGCTAGTTCCGACGTTGAAGCCGCCCGCGCAGGTTGGGCTTTGGTTGGCCGAATTCGTCTTCGACCGTCGACGGCGCACGCTGATCACGCAGCGCGTCGTAGCGGTCGTACTGGCTCCGAGCTTCCTGGTCCGAGAGCAACGGCTCGCGGCAGCCACCAAGACAGCAGAGCCCGGCCAAGCTCGCAAGACCCGCCCAGAGAAGGCGACGCGTATGGGTTCTGTTCATAGAAGTGGATCGGATGTGTCGGCTCTCGTTCATGTCCAAAAACAGTGTACCGCTCGATCGGATCGAGCGGCACACTGGAGGAGAGAGGAGATTCGTTGCTCCACGATATACGCGGGTGTGCGGCATTCGGTTCGTTGGCCCATCGGCAAGGTCTGGAAACAACAGCAGTTGGCGTTATTGAGGCGTCGCCGGCCCGCTGTGGATTCGTCCGAGTTCGTCGAGCGTTAGGGTTCCGCGGGCGACGTCCTGGCGGACCGCCTCATAGAGCACGGCGCACACGGCGGTCGCGAGATTGAGCGACCGCTCGTTGGGAACCATCGGCAGGACCAGCACGCGGTCGGGGTAGCGTTCGAGCAGTTCGTCGGGAAGTCCGGCGGATTCCTTGCCGAAGACAAGTGAGTCGCCCGCGCGGAGCGGGGCGTCAAAGTACGGACGCTTTCCCTTGGAGGAGAAAAGCCACAACGGCGCGGCGGGTGGTGCGGCGTGCAGAAAGTCGTCGAAGCTGTCGTGCTCGCGCACGCCGAGCCTGGGCCAGTAGTCGAGCCCGGCGCGTCGGCAGGCTTTCTCTGAGGTATCAAAGCCCAGGGGCTTGATGAGGTGCAACGCGGCACCGACGGCGACGCAGGAGCGGCCGATGTTGCCGGTGTTGTTCGGAATCTCCGGCTCGTGGAGAACGACCCTGACCCAAGGGGGCGTTACTTGCGTTTCTCGGCGAGCCATTTGGCCTCTGCGGCGCGACGGACCTTGACGCCCGGATCGGTGTTGATGATGCGGTCGAGCCTGGCGATGCCTTGGCCGAACTGCGTCATGTCGCCGTAGTACCGGATGGTGTCGTCGGTGCTGACGATGGCGAAAAGCCCGCCGACGACCGGCTGGCCGTTGTTCTGCGGGCGCACGCCGTTGAAGAGCGCGTTGTCGATGTCCATGACGAAGCTGAACTCAACGTCGTGGATCTTGCAGAAGTCCTTCATGCGGGCCGTGAGCTTTTCAGGGTCGGTTTCGATCTTGGTGGGGTTCTGCTCGTTGCTGCCTTCTTGGAGATTGGAGACGGCCAGGGCGATGGTGAGGTCCCGCCCGCCGCGACGTTGCATGTCGTTGAGGAAGTTCACCGCGTCGAGCCAGCGGGGAGCCGAGATGAGGTCGGGGTGGAAGAAGAGCACCAGATGGACGCGCCCGTTGCGGGGCGGGGTCTTGGGAATCCAGCCCTCTTCGGGCATGCTCAGGCTCTTGGGGTCGGGCTTCTTGCCCGAGCGACGGAACTCGTCGCGTTCCTGGTCGGTCATCGCCGGCTCGGGCCAGTCCGCACCCTCGTACGACTCGTCGGACGGACGGGTGTATGGCAACTCCGGGATGGCGGTCATGTCGATCGAGGTCGACGCGTCGCGTGATCGACGGGCCCGCCGATCGGCCTCGAGCCACTCGTCGTCCAGACGCTTGTTGATCCCTTCCGCGGCGGCCTGGGTCTCGGCGACGAGCAGCTTGATCGCACCCTCGAGCCCATCGGGCGAGACGTCGGCAAAGCGAAGCTGGCCGGCCTTGTCGATGAGGTAGAAGTTGGGGTCCTGGTCCGCCTTGATCGCCTTGCGGAAATCGCCCTTGGTGTCGTTGGCGATCACGAGCGTGACCCCATCGGCGGGGTTGGGCTTCTCGGCGTCGGCGAACCCGTCCTTGTCATGAGCCGCGAGCACCACGAGCCCGTCCTTGGCGTACTTGGAGGCCAGGTCGCGCGCCCGCTCGAACGCACGGTTCGCCGGGCGATACCACGAGGCGTACGTCACGACCAGCACGACCTTGCCCTTGGCGGACTCGGCGGTCATCGGCGTCCCGTTGGACCAGTCGGAAAGCGCTCCCCACGCCTCGGCGGGGAACGGCGTGAGCTCCATCTTGTTCAAGTCCTTGCGGCGTGCACCTTCGCCCTCACGCTGAATCTCGGGGTTCAGGATGAACGTCCCGTCGTTCGCCGGTCGCGAACGGGGCTGGGCGAGGGCGTGTCCGGCGGCGAGCGAGAGCAGGGCGGCCAACGACGCGGCCCGGCAGAAGGTGCGGAATGACATGATCTATAGCTCCTTGGCACGAATGTGGCCTGGCGGGGTCGCCAAGCCGGGCGAAGTGTACCCGCGGCCGGGCATCGGCCGTCCGAGGGCCTCGGGTTCCCTAGAGGATCAGACGGGCGGGCTGGCGAAGTGTTCCGGCGAACCGTACAACGCCCGAGCGGGCGGGGAATCCGATCGGACGCTCGGGAATGGGGGTGTGGCGGTGCGAGCCGGGGGACTTACTTCTTGCACCCGCAGCCCGAGCCGCACGACCCGCCCGGGGCCGAAACGTCGTCGGCGGTGGGCTCGCCCAGGAAGCGCTCGATCTTGGCGTTGACGTACGCGGCGTGGTGTTCGAGGTGCCAGGTGTAAAGGGCCAGAATGTCCCGAATGGACTGCGGTCCCTTGGTCGGATGCATCCCGGTCCGCTTCAGGTCCTGCTCGGAGAGGGAGGCGACCCACAGGGCGGTCCATTGGCGGAGCGTGTGGATGATGGCGACGAAGGCCCCGACGGACCCGCCGCCGGAGACGCCCTGGGAAATCCCGTAGATGTTCCGGTCCACAAAGGCGTTCTCGTCCCATTCGGCGAGCATGGGCTGGTCTTCCGCGAAGATGCGCCGCATGCGGTGGACCGCGACGAGGTCGGCATCGGCGAGGTGGCCCAGAACCACCCGTGCGGGCCAGCGGCCGACCCCCACGTCGGGGAGGAATGCCTGATCGAGTTGCTCGTCGGTGAGCCAGAAGAGCCGGCGGTCGAAGTTCTCGACACCCCGACGGAAGCGGGCGACGAGTTCCTGTGTGGGCAGGGCGGCAAAGCGGGCCTGATCGGGGACGAGCCCCAGTCGCGGGATGGGAGTGGGGGCGGGCTTTTCCTTGCAGCAGCCGGAGGTCTTGCCCTGGCAGCAGGCGTTGTCGCTCATGTGGTCTTCTCCGCGTGAGGTGTACGGGGGAAGGGTAGGTCGGGCTATGCTGGGGTATGGAGCGAGCACTGGCGTTGCGCGTCGTGATGATGCCGCGCGACACGAATCCGTACGGGACGATCTTCGGCGGGGTGATCCTGTCGTACATCGACCAGGCGGGCCTGATCGAGGCGAGGCGTCATGCGCACCACAGTTGGGTGACGGTTGCGCTGGACCGGGTCGAGTTCAAGCAGCCGGTGTTTGTCGGTGACGTTGTGAATTTCTACGGGCGGACCGCCCGGCTCGGGAAGACCAGCGTCACGGTGGAGGTCGAGGTTGAGGCCGAGCGAGGGCGCACCGGCGAAGTTGTTCCGGTAACGCAGGCGAGCGTGACCCTGGTGTCGGTTGGGGCGGACGGCAAGCCCGTGCCGTTCCGCGAGTGAGGCGAGCATGAGCGAGAGTTCCTTTACCACCATCGAGCACGTCGCGGGGATCATGGTTGCCACGCCTCAGCGTGAAAAAATCGGGGATTACGAGTCGCCGATCATGCGGGGCGAGGTTGAGGCGGCAGCGCCCGGGTCGCGATGGAAGATCGCCGTCGACATGTCCCAAGTCCGCCTGGTTGCCTCGGCCGGTCTTGGCGCCCTGGTGGCGATGAACCAGACGTGCAAGAAGAACGGCGGGAAGCTCGTGCTGTTCGGGCTGGACGCGAACCTCAAGCAGGTGTTCGAGCTGACCAAGCTGCATCGCGTGCTGTCGATCGTGGGAACCCGCGACGAGGCCATCAAGGCGATCGGCTGAGAACGGGCGATGAAACAACCCACTCCCATCGCTGTCATGCTGTCGGGGGGCGGACGCACGCTCGTCAATCTCCTCGAGAACATCGACGCCGGGCGGCTTCATGCCAGGGTCGTGCTGGTCATCGCCTCCAAAGAATGCGGCGGGGCGGAACGCGCTCGCGAGCGCGGAATTCCGACCCGTGTGATGCCCGGAGAGATCCCGGCTGAAATGCTGCGGCGTGTTCTCCTTGAGTCTGGGGCGGCATGGGTGGTGCTCGCGGGGTATCTCAAGAAAGTGTCGATCCCCAAGGAGTTTGCCGGACGCGTCGTGAACATCCATCCGGCGTTGCTCCCGGCCTTTGGCGGCGCGGGGATGTACGGCATGCGGGTTCACGAGGCCGTGGTCCGGGCGGGCGTGCGCGTCACCGGCGCGACGGTGCACTTATGCGATGACGAGTACGACCGCGGGCCGATCGTGGAGCAGGAAGCGGTGCGGATCGAACCGGGCGATTCACCGGCGGATGTTGCGGGCAAGGTGTTCGCGGCCGAGTGTCGGGTCTATCCGAGAGCGCTGGCGGCGCTCTTCGCCAAGGAGTGACCCGCATGGGCCGAGCCTTGATCGTTGCGGCGATGATGCTGACCTGCGGCGTGGCCGCCCAGCCGGATCGCGGTGGTGCCGAGGCCCCGAAGGTCAAGCCCGCAGAGATCGATCCGGCCGATGTGGATCTTGAGCCCAAGGCCATCGCCGCGTTGCGTGCGGGAGAGTGGGACAAGGCCGAGCAGTTGCTCAAGCGGCAGATCGAGCTGGGGCAGGGGCGGTTCGTCCCGTACTACAACATGGCGTGCGTCCGCAGCACGCGGGGTGACATCGATGGTGCGCACGAGTGGCTGGTCAAGTCGCTCGAGCGAGGCTTCTGCGACCTGCGTCAGCTCAGGCGAGATCCGTATCTGGCTCAGTACAGGCGGGATGAACGCTTCGGCGCCATCGAGGCGGGATGGGGAAGATTCCTTCAGCGACGCATCGACACCGACGTGGCCGCGGCGAGAGAGCTCTTTGGGGGCACGCTCACGGAGATTCGCGACGATCGGCTTCGTCTGGTGTACCTCTCGTCGTACGACCAGAAGGCCTTCGCGGAGGCCCGCGCGGACGTCGAGCGGGTGGCGGCGTGGTGCGACGAGCATCTGTGGCCGGGCCTGATGCGGGAGGACGAGACGGCGCTCGATGCCTGGGTGATGGTTGTGCTGCCTTCGCGAGAGTCCTTCGTGCGCTGGTCGCTCGCCGAGTTTGGGCCCGCGGCGCTCTCGGGGTTTGGCGCCGTCGGGGGCATGTACGTGCACGACGAGAAGCGGCTCGTGTCCCAGGACCTCGGTGCGACCCTTCGGCACGAGTTCTTCCACGTGCAGCACTGGCGGCACATGACACGCCTGGGGCAACGTCACCCCACGTACGTGCAGGAGGGTCTGGGGAGTCTGGTCGAGGACTTTGAGGTGGGCTCCGACGGGCGGCTCACGATCGTGCCCTCCTGGCGGACGAACATCGCCAAGCGTCGCGAGCGGGGCGGGACGCTGATGACGATCAAGGAGATGGCGAGTCTGGCCCCGGAGCGGTTCACGGGTTCGAGGCCGCTGGCGAACTACGCGATGGCGCGGACGCTGTTCATGTTCGTGCATGATCGTGGGCTTCTGCGGGCGTGGTACGAGCACTACACGGGTCAGTTCCTGGCGGACCCGACGGGGCTCAAGAGCTTCGAGGCGGTCTTCGGCAAGCCCGCCGCCGAGATCCAGAAGGAGTACCGGGCCTGGGTCCGTGCGCTGCCCGAGGTGGCGGAAGAGATTCAGACCGGGATGGCGAGTCTGGGCGTTGAGATCGAGGCCGGGGATGGGGACGGGGTCCGCATTTCGGGGATTACCGTCAGGGCGGAGGAGCAGCGGCTTCGCCGACGGCCGACCAGCCTTCCGGGGGTGCAGGGCGAGCTGCGAGTGGGCGACGTGATGCGATCGATCGAGGGCAAGCCAACGCGTGAGATGGCCGAGCTGGTCCGTCTGCTGTCGGGGTTCAAGCCTGGGGACGAAGTGCGGATCGAAGTTCGCCGGGGCAGGCGTCTTGAGGACGTGCGGGTGAAGCTCTCGGCAAAGGGAGAACCGTCCCGATGAACCTCGGCGGGCCGGTCCGGAGGCGGGAGGGTGCGTAGACTCTGGCCCGACGTGCTGGTGCGGGTGGGAGTCGGGTGTCTCCGCCGCGAGCCAACGTAGCCAACCGCCTGAAGAACCCAAGCCGAGATCGTTCATGAACCTGCTGGACATTCTTTCCCGCGATTGCATCCGCGCCCCTCTGCAGGCGACCGACAAGCAGGCCGTGATCGCGGAGTTGGTGGGCGTTCTGGCGGCCGCGGGCAAGGTTCAGGATCCCAAGTCGCTCCGAGAGGCCGTCTGGGCCCGCGAGTGCACGAAGACAACCGGCATCGGTCATGGGCTGGCGATTCCCCACGGCAAGTGCCCGGGCATGGGAAGTCTGGCGATGGCGATCGGCAAGCCCGCCGAGCCCATGGAGTTTGAAGCGATCGACGGGCAGCCCGTTCGGCTGGTGGTGCTGCTGGCGAGCCCCCCCGATAAGACCAGCGACCACATTCATGCGCTCGCCAAGGTGAGCCGGTTGATGGTGCTCGGCGCGTTCCGCGAGCGGATCTATTCCGCGAGCAGCGCGGAAGAGATCTACGACCTTCTGCAGTCGCAGGAGAAGCCGGGGTGAGCGCCCCGGATCGTGCGCTGACGATTCCTGTGGCCACGATCGAGTCGGCGCTCGAGCGAGCGCTGAGTGAAGTCGCGCTGCCCGACCACCTCCGCGCCGCCGTCGCCTACAGCCTTCTGGGCGGGGGCAAGCGCCTGCGTCCGCTGCTCGCGTGGTGGGCCGCGGTCGCGGTCGGAGCCCCCGGCGAGTCGAGCCTTCCCGGCGGCGTGGCGGTCGAACTCGTCCACGCGTTCAGTTTGGTGCACGACGATCTGCCCGCGATGGACAACGACGACCTCCGCCGAGGCAAGCCCACCCTGCACAAGCACGCGGGCGAGGCGATGGCGATCCTCGCCGGGGACGCGATGCTCAACCTCGCGTATCAGCACCTGGCGATGCGGGCGCCCGCGGGGATCGTGGGGGTGCTCACGCGGGAACTGGCGCTGGGCACGACCGGCATGATCGCCGGGCAGGTCTTCGACACGCTGGGTGGGCTTCCCGACGGGGTTGACGGGGTTCGTGCGCTCGAGACGATTCATCTCAACAAGACCGGCGCGCTGATCATCGCCGCGTGTCGCATGGGCGGGATTCTCGGGCTGGCCTCGCGAGGGATCGCGGACGGCGGGCCCGCGCTGGCCGCCCTCTCGGCCTACGCACGAGATATCGGGCTGATGTTCCAGATCGTCGACGACATGATCGACGTCGAACAGCCCGTCGAACACACCGGCAAGCGCACACGTAAGGACTCCGACGCGGGAAAGCTCACCTACCCCGGCGTCCTTGGCATCGACACAAGCCGACGCGAAGTCGAACGCCTGCTGGCCTCGTCCAGAGCGGCCCTTGCCCCATTGGGGGATGCGGCCCGCCCCCTCGCTCAGCTGGCGTCCGCCTTGGCGGTTCGGACGCGATAGTCCCTCGACCCGGTCGTTCGAGGGCGTAAACTTTCAGGATTCGTTGAAACTCAACCCGAGACGGGTGCGAAGGCGCACGTGGAGCCAGCATGCGGTATCTGCCGGAGATTCAATCGCCCGTCGATGTGCGCAGATTGAGCGTGGAGCAGCTCGGCGAGTTGGCCGGCGAGATCCGTGAGGCCATCTGCGAGCAGGTGAAGAAAACCGGCGGGCACCTGGCCCCCAACCTCGGCGTGGTCGAGCTGACGCTCGCGCTGCACTATGTCTTCGACTTTGCGCACGACCGCCTGCTGTTCGACGTCGGGCACCAGTGCTATCCGCACAAGCTGGTGACCGGGCGATATCCGATGCTGGGCGGCCTGCGCACGCGAGAGGGCATGGCGGGCTTCCCCGAGCCGCGCGAGAGCGCGTACGACCTCTTCAGCGTGGGGCACGCGGGCACGGGGATCTCCACCGCGGTGGGGATGGCCAAGGGAGACACGCTCGCGGGTGAAGGGTTCCACGCGGGCAATCCCGGCGGGCGTCGCACGGCGGTGATCATCGGGGATGCGTCGATCGTCAACGGCGTGGCGATGGAGGGGTTGAACGCCGCGGGCATGCTCGGTCGGCAGTTCCTCGTCGTGCTCAACGACAACGGGATGTCGATCAGCAAGCCGCAGGGCGCGATCTCGCACTACTTTGACCGAGTGCGGATCAGCCACACGTATGCCGACTTCAAGAAGCGGGCGAGGGAGGCGTTGGCGGGCATTCCGGGCGGGTCGCTGATCAAGGATGCGTACCACTGGTGGAGCGAGGCGGCGAAGAACGCGACGCACGCGATGGACATCCAGAGCGGGTGGTTCGAGGGTTTCGGGCTCAAAACAGTGGGCCCCATCGACGGGCACGACCTGCCGACGCTGATCGCGTTTTTGCGCGAGGCCCGCGACTTTGAGCGGCCGCTGGTCCTGCACGTGAAGACGATCAAGGGCAAGGGATACGACTTCGCCGAGCAGGACAGCAGCCGGTTCCACAGCCCGGCCGCGTTCAAGGTCGAGGGCGATCTCGAGAACGAGGGTTGCCGTGTTGAGATCAAGAGCGAGGGGTGGAGTTTCACGGCCGCCTTTGGCGAGGCGATTGTCGACGTGATGGAACGCGACGCCCGCGTGGTCGCGTGCACGGCGGCGATGCCCGACGGCACCGGGCTCACCAAGGCGATGACGCGGTTCCCCGATCGCACCTTCGACTCGGGGATCTGCGAGAGCCACGCGATGGACATGATGGCAGGGCTCGCCAAGTCGGGGTTTAGGCCGTTCTTCGCGGTGTACTCGACGTTCCTGCAGCGAGCGTTCGATCAGGCGTTCCAGGAAGTCGCGTTGCAGGGCCTTGCCGTGCGACTGTGCCTCGACCGGGCCGGGCTTGTCGGGGGCGACGGCGCGGTGCACCACGGGTTCTGCGACGTCTCGATCCTGCGCACGTTGCCGGGGGCGGTGTTGATGGCGGCGATGGACGAGCCGAGCCTTCGCGCGTCCCTCGAGTTCATGCGCGAGTACGACGCGGGTCTTTCCGCGGTGCGCTATCCGCGAGACATCGTGAGCGATCTCTTCGCGGGCGAGGCCTGCCCCCCCTTCGAGCTGGGCAAGGCCAGGTGCCTGTCGAAGGGGTATGAGTGGCTCGGCGATCTGGAGTCGGGTGTCAACGGCATGGCGCCCGAGCTGGCGGTGCTCGCGTATGGGACGGCGGCGATCGACGCGGTGAAGGCGGCGTCGATGCTGGGCGAGGAGGCCCGCGTCGCGGTGTGGGACGCTCGGTTCGCCAAGCCCGTCGATGTCGAGTTGATCACCAGCCTGCTGAAGCGGCGGATCCCGATCGTGACGATCGAAGACCACGGCGTGGTCGGCGGCTTCGGGTCGGCGATCCTCGAGGCCGCCTCGGGCGTGGGGCTTGATACATCCCGCATCACCCGGCTGGGATTGCCCGACCGATGGATCTACCAGGATTCACGCGCCAAGCAGCTCGCCGAGGTCGGGCTCGATGCGGCGGGGCTGGCGGGTTCGTTCCGAGAGGTCCTCGTACGCGCGAATGCGGCGGCCCAGACGCGTGCGCGATAGACTGATCTCGTCATGCCCGAGACGATCTTCTCGAAAATCCTGCGCGGCGAGATTCCCTGCCACAAGGTCTATGAGGATGCGCACACCTTCGCGTTCCTCGACATCTTTCCGCTGTCGGCGGGCCACACGCTTGTGATCCCCAGGAAGCAGGTCGCGAGGCTTGATGAGCTCGACGAAGTTTCGGCGGCGGCGATGGGTGTGGCGCTCGTCCGGGTTGCCAAGGCTGTGCTGCGGGTGACGGGGGCCACGGCGTACAACGTGCTGCAGAACAACGGCCCGGAAGCCCACCAGGCGGTCTTCCACGTGCACTTTCACATCATCCCGAAGCACGCGGACGGCAGTGGACTGGGGATCGGCTGGAAGGCGGGAAAGCTCGAAAGCCAGGCCGGGCGAGAACTGGCGGCCCGCGTCGCATCGGCGATCGCCTAGCACGGGATTCGGTCAGTCGTCTTTGACCAGCGACGTGGTCAGCGCGGGGAGGCTGATGGCCGTGCCGTCGTCGGACACGAGCGTGATGGAGCCGGCCGGCTCGAGCGACGCGACCATGCCTTCGTGCGTGTGGTTGTCGTGGACAAAGCGCTGGCGTGTTCCTGTGAGGACGCTCAGATCTGTCCAACGCGAGGAGAGCGTGCCCGAGTCAAGGGAGAGTGCCTCGTCGAGATGCCCGATGATCGCGATGCACGCGTCGGCGTGGGCGGTGTGCCGCCCACTGAGCTCGCGGAGGGAGGTCGCGCGCGGGCGTAACTCGGGTGGAAAGTCGGCAGGGGCGTGGTTGAGGTTGAGCCCGATGCCGAGCAGGTTGATCCCGTCGCGTCGCTCGACGAGCACGCCGGCGATCTTGGCCCAGCGTGGGCCGGGCCCCGGCAGGACGACATCGTTCGGCCAGCGCAGGCCGAGCCTGCGGCCCGCGAGTTGCGATGCGGCGAGGGCGGCGGCGAGCCCCGCGGCGATGGAGACTCGGGCCGGATCAAGATCAGCCGGAAGGGCGACCGTGAGCGCGAGGCCCAGGGAGGGTTGGTGCGTCCAGACCCGGCCGAGCCTGCCACGACCGGCGTTCTGACGGACAGTGGCGACAAGGACCCCGGGGCGGCCGCGGGCGTGCAGGAAGGCCTCGTCCTGGGTCGAGTCGCAGGTATCGAGGATGACCGCGCGATCGACCCATCGGCATGGCATCGCGGCCAGGGCGTGTTCGAGCGCGAGCTGCCAGGCGGTGCGATCCGGGGTCACGCGAAGGTCCTCAGGGCAAGGCGTCGAGCCCGAAATCGATGGAGGTCGCCCCGTGGGTGAGCGATCCGACGCTGATGCGGTCGACGCCGGTGGCGGCGATCGCGGCGATCGTCGCGAGGGTGACCCCTCCCGAAGCTTCGAGCACAAGCCCGGGTTGGCGTTCGTTGCGTCGCCGGATCGCCTCGCGGAGCATCTCCGGGGGCATGTTGTCGAGCAGGACGATGTCGATCGTTCCCGGGGGCAGGGAGAGCAACCGATCGAGCTGATCGAGGTGATCGACCTCGACTTGGACGAACTTCGGCGTGGTGAGGGCACGGGCCGAGCGGGACGCGTCCGCAACGACCTGAGCGAGGCGTTCGAGCGGCACCGAGGCGATGTGGTTGTCTTTGATGAGGACGGCGTCGTGGAGCCCGAGGCGGTGGCTATGCCCGCCGCCGCAGCGGACCGCGTACTTCTCGAGTACGCGCAGGCCCGGGGTGGTCTTGCGTGTGTCGCAGAGCTGGACGGCGGCGTTGCCCATGGCGGTGATGAACGCCGCCGTCCGCGTCGCGATGCCCGAGAGCCTGCAGACGAGGTTGAGCAGCGTCCGCTCGGCGGCGAGAAGCTCGCGCAGCGGGCCGGCGAGGGACGCCACGGCTTGGCCGGCGGCCACTCGATCGCCGTCGCGAGCCAGGGCGCTGAAGGTGCATCGGGGTGCGAAGAGTGCCAGCACGTCCGGGGCGAACGCCAGGCCCGCCAGCACCGCGGGGGCGCGGGCGTTGAGAGCCACTCGACCCAGGGCGTCCGCCGGGACTGTGGCGAGCGAGGTGATGTCTCCCTCACGGCCCAGGTCCTCGTCGCGGGCGAGTTCGAGCAGCCTGAGCACAAGCCCGGTTTCCCGCATCTCGCGTGCGAACAGATCGAGGGCGCTGGTCATGGGCGGATCGTAGCGGCCGACCCTACGATCGAGCCGGAAGGAGCTCTGCCATGGGTCTGATGGACGGCAAGGTCGGTCTGATCGTCGGGATCGCCAACGAGCGGTCGTACGCGTGGTACATCGCGGAGGCTCTGAAGAATCAGGGCGCCAAGCTCGCCTTCACGCACATCCCCGGCGAGAAGAACGAACGCCGCACGCGCCGGGCGATCGATGCGCTGGGGATCTCCGACCCGTGGCTGGTCCCGCTCGACGCGGGCAGCGACGAGCAGCTCGACCAGGTCTTCGCCAGGTACGCCGAGTCGTTCGACCGGATGGACTACCTCGTCCACTCCATCGCGTTTGCTGAGACGGAGTGGCTGCAGTTCGGCAAGTTTGTCGAGACGCCCCGAAAGGCGTATCTGCAGGCGGTGGATATCTCCTCGTACACGCTGCTGGCGATGTCCAAGCGTGCCAAGGCGATGATGGCCCGTACGGGCGGCTCGATCATCTGCATGAGCTATTACGGCGCCGAGAAGGTCGTGCCCGGGTACAACGTCATGGGCGTCGCCAAGGCGGCGCTGGAGTGCACCACGCGGTACCTCGCCGCCGAGATGGGCGCCGACAAGATCCGCGTCAATGCGATCAGCGGCGGGTATCTGCGGACCCTCGCGGCTTCCGCCGTTGCCGGGACGGACAACATGGCCCAGCGCAATATGGAACGCGCGCCCCTTCGCCGCAATGTCGAGGGCTCGGACGTTGGCAACACCGCGGTCTTCCTGCTCAGCGACCTCTCCGCGGGCATCACCGGCGAGACGATCTACGTCGACTGCGGCGTGAATCTCATCGGGGTCTGAATGGAACAGGCCCGGATCGTGGGGGATTGGCTCAAGAGGGGGGCCCGGCGGAGCCGATGCAATCGGCATGGGGCTCTTCGGGTCGACCAATCCGGTGCAAGGCCTCGCAGGGCTCGGCGCTGCCGCGGCACACGCCGCGAAGGAAGCCCAGCGCAAAGAAGCGAAACGTCCATCGGACGATCGCCGTGTCGAACGCACCACCGACAGCGTGGAGTTCGAGGACGCCGCCCACCGCGCGAAAGAAGACCCGCAGCAGCAAAAGGGCGGCACGCCGCACCGCCCTCCGCACGACACCGACAAGCCCGATGCCGGGCCTGACGAACCGCCGGCCCACATCGACGTCCAGGCGTGAATCCGCCCACCGCAGGCGCACGCTGTCCGGCGTTTAGGCCGCCTTCCGCCGCGACTTGCGGGGCTTCTCCTGGGTCGCGGCCGGCTTGATGACCCCGGCACGCTCCGGCTTTGCCGTGGGCTTTGACTTGCGGCGGGAGGTCTTGGCGTTCTGAGGCGGCAGCCCGAACGTCTCGGCCCGACGGGCGTGCTGCAGACGGCGGAACAGGTCGATCAGCATCGCGTGCTCTTTGTCACGCCCGACGAGCCACCCGCTACGCTTCATCTCATCGAGCAGGTCGTCCTTGAGGAATGCGATCCGGTCGGCCGGCACCGCGTTGGACGCCAGCACGATGCCCGCGGCCACTCGTCCCAGCGTCATGTCGGCGAAGGTGCCGTGCTCGAGCTCGGCCTGCAGGATCGGCAGGTGCTCGAGCCCGCCGATGATCGCGCGGTCCCGCAGCATGCGGTCCGCCCGCAGAATGGCGTCGAACCCCAACGACTCATCGAACACCGAGAGGCGGATCGCGCCCAGTCTGAGCATCACTTCCGGCTCGTCGCCGGCAATGCGGGCCGTACCCTCCGCCAGCGAGCAACGCTCGTCGTCGGTCAGCTCGTCGCACTGTGTTGCGAGGAAAGCCGAGCAGACCCTTGCTGCCGCCCGTTCCGCCGGTCCGCGAGACGTCGTCTGCGCCAGCCAGCGGCACAATTCCAGCATGGGCCCATGCCACAGCGGCGATTCGCCAGCAAGTGCGCTCGTTCGCCCGAGCAATCGATCGGAGAACCGCAGGCGAGACGGATGACGCGAGCACGCACCCGCAGCCAGGCTCAGCAAGCGGATCGTCCGCGTGGTCTCGTCGCTCAGTTCGTGCTCGGCGACCTGGTGCATCGACACCCGGTTGCAGTCCAGCCGTAGCGGGAAGAGCGAGAAGTACGAGACCGGGCGGTCGACCCCCCAGTCGTACCACGACGCCTCCAGCCCGGGGTGCTCGGGCGTACGGATCACCAGCGATCGGCAATCTGCCTCGAACACCAGCGCGTCGAGTCGGCGTGAACGCAGGGAATCTTCGACTCCTTGCTCGATGCGCACGCTGTGGAAGTTCGGGATGTCCTCGCCGATGGGCGCGAGGTTGATCAGGTCCGACCGAAGACCGACACGAAGCCCGAGCGTTGCTGATGGTGACGCGTCAAGCTTGGCCTGGAGCGAGAGGGCGAGCGAACCGGGCTCGGCGTTGGGATCGGCGCTGCCTCGTTCGATCAACGCCGCCCCACGGCCCGCCACCGCCAGAGCCAGATCGGTCGGTGAGTACTCCACGCGAGACGTCGAAGTCCTCGCGAGCGTGGGCATGCACAAGGCGAGCCACGAGAGACCCGCGACGCCCATGATCACCCAGAGCCCCAGCGGCGCTCCCGCGATCGGCGTGGCGAGGCTGCCGACGCCCAGCAGCGAAAGCGTGGCGACCAGCGCCGAGGCGGCGATCACAGTCAGAAACCAGACGATCGTCCCGTGTGTGCGGTCGGCAAGAGCGGGTGACGGCGAGTTGGTGCGGCTCATCGGAGAGAGAATCGGCTCGCGGCCCCGCCGAGTGAGTCGACCTCCGCGAAAGCCCCCAGGCTCGACATCTCTCCGACGATGTGGACGGGCTACGCGGAATGAAGGGTTGGGGCTGAGCGTCCAAGAACATCGCGGGTCCGAAAAAGAAACAGGCCCCCGCGCGGGCGGGGGCCTGTCGAGCGTCAGAGGACGCGGGTTGGCTTAGCAGCCTTCCTCGAAGGCCTCAACGAAGGCCGAGAAGTCGAAGAAGTCCACGAAGCCGTCGCCGTCAAAGTCGGCGTTCTTGCCGGGCGGGCAGGTGTTGGTCTCGAAGCAGTCCACGAAGGCGGCGAAGTCGAAGAAGTCGACGAAGCCGTCACCGTCGAAGTCGACGCGGCAGGTGTTGCCGGGCGTTCCGATGGTGAGGACGTAGTTGTTGTTGCCGCTGTCGCAGGGCAGCCCGTCAAAGCCGTCGGTGCCGGCGAAGACGCGGTAGGTGCCCGCGGCCAGGTCGACCGTCACCGTGGCCGGGTCGCAGGGCAGCGCGGAGTTGTCCGTCCCGAGGATCGTGGGCGGGCAGAGGTTGTCGAGCACGAAGACGCGGACGTTGAAGTTGGCGATCGCGCTCACCGTGACCGAGGTGGTCTCGCTCAGGGTGAACTCGTACCAGTCGGTGTCACGCGTGCCGCCGCTGGCCCACGCGTTACCCCAGACAACCGAGCCGTAGGGGACCTGCGTCACGGCGAAGTCGGGGTTGTTGCAGCCGCCGTTGAGGTCGCTGCCGCAATCCTCGTTCTCGTCAAAGGCGTTGTCCGGACGGGTGATGTTGCAGGGCTCGGCGACGTTGAAGCGGATCGAACCCGCGCCGGCCGCCGTGGCGTACCCGGCCACGCGGACGATATAGGTGTTGCCGGCGGTGACGTTGGCCGTCGCGATGGACTGCACGCCGCAGGCATCGTCGTTGCAGCCGATCTCGGTGCCGTTGCAGCCGTCGTAGATGGAGACGATCGTGTCGAAGGTCGTGCCGTCGCAGGTGATCGCCTGGAGCTGACCGTCGCGCGAGGCCGTCAGGGTGAACCAGACGTCCTTGCTGCCCGGATCGCCGTTGAAGCCGCAAGAAGCCGAACCTTCCGTCCCGGCGAAGGAGGTGTCGAACTCGTAGGAGTTGCCCTCGACGGCCGGGGTGGCGTTCTCGCAGAGGTCATTGGCCGGGGGAACGACCGGGACCGAGGAGACTTCGATCGCGCCGGCGTGGACGCCGCCGCCGAACTCAGCGACGCGGATGTAGACCGTCTGGCCGGGGGAAAGGATCGCGCTCGCGGTGCTCTGCAGGCCGCAGGCGTCATCGTTGCAGATGATCGTCGGGCCCGAGCATGAGTCGAGGATCTCGAGCACGGTGTCGGCCGTCTGACCGCAAGTCGAAACCGTGACCTGCTCGTTGCCGGTCGCGGTGAACTTGAAGAAGACGTCCTCGGCCGTCGCGGACGCGCCGCAAAGGCCCGAGTAATCGGGGAGCGCGCCGTTGAGGTCGTAGTTGAAGGTGCCGCCGGCCGACACATCGATCGCGCCGGCGCACGAGTCGTTCTCGGGGCCGCCGCCCGCGGCCTGCTCGGAGATGCGGACGTTGCCAACGGCCAAGCCGCCAGCGTATCCGGCGACGCGGACGTAGACGGCCGTGCCCGTGGTGACGGGGAAGGTCATGCGGCTCTGTAGGCCGCAGGCGTCATCGACGCAGCGGATGATGTTGCCGCCGCAGGCGTCGAGCGCCATGAGGACGGTGTCGTTGGCGGTGAGGCCGCACGTTTCGACCGTCGCCACGCCGTCAACCGTCGGGACATACTTGAGCCACACGTCGGGGGCCGCGTCCGAGGAACCGCACGTGCCCGCGAAGTCGTTGGTCGCGGAGCCGGTGTCGAACCCGAACGTGCCGGGGCCGACTTCCGGGGCCGCCGCGCAATCGTCCTCCGCGTTCGCGCCGCCGCCGGTCTCCTGCGAGATCGTCATCGTTCCCGAGACGACCTGGCCGTTGTACCCGGCGACACGGACGAGATACTGGCTGCCGGCGGTGACGTTGAGGATGATCTGGCTCAGCAGGCCGCAGGAGTCATCGTTGCAGGCGAGCGTGGCGCCGCCGCAACCATCGAGAATCTCGAGCGCGGTGTCGCCCGTGTTGCCACAGAGCGAGAAGGTCGCAAAGCCGTTCTCAGAGGGCACATAGCGGACCCAGACGTCGCCGGCGGTCGCTGAGGCGCCGCAGGAGCCGACGTGGTCGTTCGAGGCCGCGCCCGTGTCGTACGTGTGCGTCCCGTTGCCGACGGTGGGGGCGTCGCCGCAGTTGTCGGCCGCCGTGTCACGCGTGGTCGGGCCGGAACCGTTCTGCTCCAGCGAACGCATGTACTTGATCAGCTTGGCATCACTGCTGCCCAGGTTGCTCGTGGGGTTCTTGGGGGCGGGCGTCTGGGCGGACGCGAGACCGCTCAGGCCGGCAACCGCGCCGGCGAGAACGACAAGACGAAGGGTGGTACGACACGTCAAGGGACACCTCCTGCAACTCACTCCAGAAACACATTGTCCGCGGACGATCACAGCATTCGCCGCGTCCGGGTCCACGCCGGCCCGGGAGACATTTGATCCCTTTGATAACCGATTTGGCCGCCAGGAGCAACCCCAAATAACCCGCGGCTCATGATTCACGCGCCCGCCGGGCCCCGGTGTCGCCGGGGTCACGGCCCCCTACCCTTGGCCCATGCACGCTTCCGTCCGCTGGCTTAATCGCTACCTCTCACCCGCCTCGCTGGCCCCGGACGAGGCGTGCCAAGTGTTGATGGAGGCGGGATTTCCCATCGAAACAAGGGAAGTGATCGCCAACGACGCCGGGCAGCCCGACGAACGCCTCGACGTCGAGGTCACGTCCAACCGCGGCGATTGCCTCAGCATGGTCGGCCTGGCTCGAGAAATCGCCGCGAAGACCGGACGACAGTTTGTTGCTCCCCCGCATGCGGCCCCGAAAGTCGCGGCGACCGATGTACGGGGTGTGTTCGCGCTCGAGAACCAGACCCCCGAGGTCTGCCCTCTCTTCACCGCCCGTGTCATCCGGGGCCTGAAGGTCGGGCCGAGCCCTGCCTGGCTCGTTGATGCCCTCGCCAGCGTCGGGCAGCGCTCGATCAACAACGTTGTCGATGTCACGAATTTCATCACGTTCGAGCTGGGCAACCCCTGCCACGTCTTTGATCTTCGCAAGCTCGCCGGTGGGCGATTGGTTGTTCGGTACGCGAGAGAGGGGGAGCCTCTGAGGACCCTCGACGGGAAGAGCCGAACGCTCAAGGCCAACGAGCTCGTCGTCGCCGATGCCGAGCGGGCCCAGTCTCTCGCCGGGGTGATCGGCGGGGGCGATTCGGAGGTCGATGCGACGACGACCGATATCGTGCTCGAGGTCGCCACGTGGGATCCGGTCACCATCCGGCGTGCGGCGAGACGGCTGGCGATCCGTACCGACGCGGGCTACCGCTTCGAGCGAATCGTCGACGCCCGGACCATCGGGGAGGCCAGCGATCGAGCTGCCTCGCTGTTGCTCGAAGTCGCGGGAGGCGAACTGCTCGCCGGCGTGCTGACCGCGGGCGGCGCTTTGCCTTCCGGCAAGCGTGTCACGCTTCGATTTGATCGCTGCCGAGCCGTGCTTGGGTATCCGGTTCCCGACGCGGAGATCGAGCGTCTTCTGGGGGCGTTGGGCTTTGTGTGCGTCTCCCGCCGAGACGGCACGATCGAACTCGAAGTTCCGGCGTACCGCACCGATGTTCATCAGGAAATCGACCTGATCGAAGAGGTCGCCAGGTCCAAGGGCCTGAGTGCCGTGCCCGTGGACGCCCGCGTGCGTGTCGAGATCCGCCCGCCGCAGGTTCGACGCAAGGCGATGCGAGAGATCGGGCATGTGCTGACCGGTCTGGGCTTCTTTGAGACGGTGACGTTCAGCTTTGTCAGGCCCGAGCAGGGCAAAGCCTGGCTGCCCCAAGGGCTCGAGATCGTGAACGTCGACGACGAGCGGCGCGGCGCCGAGCCGACTCTGAGGCCGAGCCTCGTGCCAAGCCTGCTCGCCTGCCGAAAGGCCAATCAGGACGGGCAGGCCCAGCAGCCCGGCGGGGTCCGCCTGTACGAAGTTTCGTCGGTCTTCGCGCAGCACCCGGGCGGCCGCAGCGCCGAGCGAACGATCGTCGGGCTCCTTCTGGACGTGCCGATTTCGGGGAAAGCTCCCTCGCTCGCGGATCGTCAGGCGGGAGTGCGCATGGTGCGAGGCGCGGTCGAGTCGCTGTGCGCCGCGCTGGCGGGCTCCTCCGCTGCGGTCCGAGTTGATGCTGCTGCGCCTGTTGCCGCCGGGTGGGATCCCGAGGCGTTCGGAGCGTGCTCCCTGGCGGGTCGGCCGCTCGGCTGGATCGGGCTCGTTTCTCCCGCGAGTGTCTCGCAGTGCGGGCTCGACGGCCTATACGCCGCCGCCGAGATCGATCTCGACGAGCTGATCCGCCTTTTCCCGCCCAGGAGTCGCGTCGAAGCGTTGCCCGCCTTTCCCGCTGTCGAGCGAGATCTTTCCCCGCTCGTGCCCGAAGAAACGACCTGGGACCATGTTCGCGAAGTGGTTGCGGGCGCGGCCTTGCCCCGGCTCGAGGGCGTTTCGTTCGTCGGGGTCTACCGCGGGAAGCAGATCGGCGCGGGACGAAAGTCCCTCACGCTCAGGCTTCGTTTCCGCGACGCCCAGAAGACCCTCCGCCACGAGGAAGTGGACGGGGAGGTTGCCCAGATTGTCGAGCGTCTCAACCGCGAGTGCGGGGCCTCGTGGAGAACGGCCTAAAGAGGGCGTCCGGGATCTTGACGGTCAGAATCGTGAGTAGAATCGAACCGGGAGCGCGGCGATCGCGTTCTTCTCGGGGGCCCGGCCCTCGCGAAAGGAGTTGACCATGAGCAGCAGCGGCGTTGTTTCGAAGCCCACGGTAGGTCCCGCGTCCTCTCATCAGGGGGCCGACGCTGATCTGCCGCTCATCTATGTCAACGGCAAAATCGTCCCCAAGAGCCAGGCGATGGTTTCCGTCTACGACCACGGGCTTCTCTACGGCGACGGAGTCTTCGAGGGCATCCGCGTCTACCGCGGGAAGATCTTCAAGTGCCAGAAGCACGTCGAACGCCTCTACCGCTGCGCCGAGATGATCCGCCTGCACATCCCCATCAGCATGAACGAGATGGTGCAGATCCAGCGCGATTGCATCGCCGCCAACAACCTCTCCGAAGGCTACATCCGCCTCGTCGTCACACGCGGCTTCGGCACCCTCGGGCTCGACCCGCGCCGTTGCCCCGTGCCCGGCATCATCTGCATCGCCGACCAGATCCGCCTCTTCCCCTCCGAGCACTACGAGACCGGGATGCGCGTCATCGTCGCCAACCGTCCCAAGACCCCCGTCGCCTGCCTCGATCCACGCATCAAGAGCCTCAACTATCTCAACAACATCCTCGCCAAGTGCGAGGCGATCGACTTCGGCTGCGACGAGGTCATCATGCTCAACACCGACGGCTTCGTCACCGAAGGTTCAGGCGACAACATCTTCGTCATCAAGGGCGGCGTCCTCTACACCCCGCCCAGCGACGCGGGCATCCTCGAAGGCGTCACCCGCGCCTTTGTCGCCAACGAGCTCGCCCCCATGCTCGGGCTCAAGTGCGTCGAGAAGTCCATGCGGCTCGACGATGTGCTCCATGCCGACGAGGTCTTCCTCACCGGAACCGCCGCCGAGATCATCGGCGTCACCCAGATCGACCAGCACGACGGCAAGGGCAACATCACCACGTCCACCCGGCTCAGCGACGGCGAAGGACCCATCACCAAGCGCCTCCGCATGAAGTTCCGCGAGATCGTCACCTCCGACCGCGTCCCCGAGAACTGATCCGCGTCGCGATTTACAGATCGGGCAGTTCGCCCGTCAGCGGCTCGAACAGGTCTTTCGCGGTCACCAGTCCGATCGGCCTCCCGCCCGACTCGACGATCCCCATGCGAGCGTCGGACATCGAGAGCTCGGCCACCGCTCGCGTCACCGGCATCTCCGCGCTTAGCCGCGCGGGCTGCGCCAGCAGTTCACGAGGCTGGGCAGTCGGGTGCAGATGAAGGTCGATCTGCCGGAGCACGCCCACCACGCGCCCGCGCCCATCGACCACCGGAAACCGCGAGTGGGGCAGCGATCCGATCAGCCGCAGCGCCGTCTCCCGCGTCGCGTCCAAGGGAATCGTCCGAACGCCCGCCATCGGCACCATCTCGTCGCCCACCCGCACCCGCCGGATCGTCAGCGCCCGGTCCACCAGCGTCGTCTGGCTTTCGCTCAGGATTCCCCCCGCCGCACCCTCCTTCAGCAGCTCCGCCAGCTTGCGCCGCGGCTCGCTCAGCGCCGCATCCGGATCATGGTGCTTGAGCCCCGCCAGCCTCTCGCCGAGATGCGAGAACCACATCACCAGAGGCAAGATCCCCACCCACGTCAGCAGCGTTCCCGCCGCCGCCAGAGGCCGCGCCGCCCAGTACGCGATCCGATCCGCCTCCACCCGCGCCAGTTCCTTGGGCAGGCTTTCGCCCACGATCAGCAGCAGCGGCGTCAGGATCAGCACGTCAACAATCACCGACTTCCACGGGCCCGCGTCCGGGCTTTCCACCAGCGGGTTGAGACCCTCCGCCAGCAGGTACCCCATGATGTTCACCGCGACCATGATCGTCGCGAGAGTTCTCCCGGGCCGCGCGAGCTCCCGTTGCAGCAAGATCGCCGACCGCTCTCCCGCCTCCACGCGAAGGCTCAGACGCACGCGGCTGACCGAGTACAGCGAAATTTCCGCCGCGTTCAGCGCGAACGTGCCGATCAGCCCCGCACCCAGCAATGTCCAGCCGACCAGTGTCGCGTACTCGCTCATGGCGCCACCCCCGCCTCGTGAAGCGTGACACGAACCGTGCCCACCGTCCGCCCGTCCATCGCCTCCACCCTGAGTTCAAGGTTGCCCAGCCGAACCGCGTCGTCCTTCCGCGGCAAACGCCCGAGCTTGCTGAAGATCAGCCCGGCCAGCGTCGACACACGCCCCTCGACGTTCCCCAGCTCGACATCCCCGAAGAGCCCGCGCCAACTGCGCACGTTCAGGCGCCCGGGCACAAGCCACGTCTGCTCGTCGATCTGGTTGATGCTGTCGGCGAGCGAATCCGTCGCGTCCGACTCGGTCGCGATCAGCCGCCTGACCACGTCCTCGATCTCGATCAGTCCAGTGATCTGACCGAACTCGTCCACCGCGAGCGCCACGTGCTCGGACTTGGATCGGAACATCTCAAGAAGCCGATCCAGCCGAAGCCGTTCGGGCACGAAGAGAACCGGCCGAAGGCTCTGCGCGGGGGATGGCATCGGCGTTTGGCGCTGTTCCGCCAGCCCGCAGTCACGCAGGTACGACTTGGCGTGCAGCAGCCCAAGCACCCGGCTGTCGATCGATCCGCGGCACAGCGGGAACTTGGTGTGCCCCGTCTCTTTCGACAGCCGGATCACGTCCTCCCGCGTCGCCTGCTCGGGCAACCATCGGATATCCACCCGCGGAGCCATCGCGTCGCGCACCCGGAGCTCGCCAAGCTCCAGCACCTGCGACAGCACGCGCTGCTCGTCCTGGTCAATCCCCGCGCCGCGAGCGCCGGTCCTCAGCAAGGCCGCCAGCTCCTCCGGGGTCAGCGGCTCGACCTCGCCCGCCCCCGCAGGCCGCATCAGCCGCGACAACGGAGCCACCAGCCCCGCGTCCAGCAGCGTGATCACAGGCCACGCCACCCGCAGGCACGCCTCGATCGGTGCCGCGAGCACCACCGCGAACTTCACCGCGTGCACGCTGGCGATGCTCTTGGGCAAGGTCTCGCCAAACAGAATCAACGCCAGCAGGCTCGCGGCGCGAAACCCCAGGTCCGCCGCTTCGTTGGTGAACTTCTCGGCCAGAAACGTCGACACTACGGTGTAGGTGACCGCGGCCAGCGTGTTGGCGAACAGAAGCCCGACCAGAAGCCGCCGCGGGCGGGACAAAAGCCGCAGCACCGCCCCCGCCACGATCGGGTGCGACTTGCGAAGCCGCAGTCGATCGCTCGCCGACAGGCTCAGCAGCGACGTCTCCGCCGCCGAGCACGCCGCGCACGCCACCCCGGCGGCGGCAAGCGTGACAAACAGAGGGATCGACGTGACGTCCATAGCGGGAGGCAGATTAGCCGAGGTTCGTTGACTCGAGTTGTTCGAAGAGCCGGTCGATGTACCGCCACTGGTTCATCACCCGTCGCGCCGCCGTCAGAGAATCGGCGTCCCTCCGCGCAAACGCGTCACGAAGCTGCGCCGTGAGTTCTTCCCGGCGGGCACCCGCCCGCGACCGCCACGCCGCCGCCCCGGCCTCGTCCAGCGGCTGCTCCTCTTCAATCTGTTCACGCCAGGCGAGCATCTCGGCCAGAAACCCCGCGGGCAGCGTGCGATCGTCACCCACGCCGGGCCCGCCAAGGCGCCTCATCAGCACCTCGGCCCGCTGCAGCGGATCGGCGAGCGAGGCCCGAGCCTGGTTGAGCTCCGCCGCCCGCGCGTCGTCGTCGCCCGTCTGCTCATCCGAAGCCCCGGCCAAGTCCGGGTGCAACGCCGCCGCTCGCGACAAATACGCCCGCTGCAAGTGGTCCGGGTCAAGGTCAAAACGGGGGGGCAGCCCCAGGATGTCAAAGGCGTCCGCCATGATCCATCGACTGTACGCCCCGGGGTCATTGACCGTGCCCCCATGGCTCCAGACACTTGAGGGTCCGGGCCGGCGTCAGATGCCCGGGCGCGGGCGGAAGGAGCGGCGTCGTGGCGACCAGACACATCGGCATCGTCGGAGCGAGCCCCGAAGGCACCTCGCTCTTCTACCGCCAGATCTCCCGCCACGCCACTCGCCTCCTCCATCCCAACGAACATCCCGTCATGACGCTCCACAACGAGCGTCTCTCCGATTACATCGAAGCCATCCATGCGCAGGACTGGATGGCCGTTGGCAAGCTCCTCCGCCGCTCCGCCGAGATTCTCGCCCGCGCTGGGGCCGCCTTCGCTGTCACTCCGGACCAGGCCCTGCTCCACGGGATCCACCTCGCCCGCGCGGGCTCGCCCATCCCCTGGGTCAGCCCCACCGACCTCGTCGCCGCGGCGATTCAGGCCGCCGGACACAAGCACGTCGGCATCATCGGCACCAAGCTCGTCACCCAGGCCTCTGCCTACCAGACCCATCTGGGCCTCCGCGGGATCCGCGTCGAAGCCCCCAGCGAGTTCGAGTGCGACACCCTCGAAAACATCATCTTTGACGAACTCATCCACGGGCACTTCAAGCCCGAAAGCCAGCAGGCCGTCAACTCCATCCTGCAAGGCCTCGAACGCAAGGGGTGCGAAGGCGTCATTCTCGGCTGCTCCGAGGCGCCACTCGTCGTCACCGCCGAGACCAGCCCCGTCCGCGTGTATGACGCGGTTGACATCCTCGCGGAAGGGTGCGTCCGACTCGCCGCCTCCACCGACGCCGTCGTCTAGCGAGCAGGCGTTTCCGGCCCGGACTCGGTCCCGGGCGTTGTCCCCTGGCTCTCTTCCTCCGAAGCCGCGGGCGCCGGCTCGGCCACCGTGTTCCCGTCCTTGTCCACCAGCGGCAGCTTGAACGTCCGCCACTCCCGCACCCCGCCCCCGTACCACAGCACTCGGCTCGGCGTGCTCTCGA